>Ga0224506_10000575_pt1 | contig 30215 bp, 31 predicted proteins | sample SF_Jan12_sed_USG_2_FD_169108 | JGI IMG/M metagenome (GOLD analysis project Ga0224506, IMG submission 169108) | Sediment microbial communities from San Francisco Bay, California, United States - SF_Jan12_sed_USGS_8_1 | ecosystem: Environmental > Aquatic > Marine > Sediment | place: USA... | reverse complement strand
AAAATATATTGGAACCGTTCCGCCTGGTGCATTTGCCCCTGCGCCGAATGTAGATTCTGCCATTTTGGCAATTTCTGATATTTCTCGCCAAAATTTTGATTCAGAAAAACACGAAAAAGCTTTTTTTGATTTAATTCACGCGGGATTTGCTCATAAGCGCAAACAAATTGGTGGTAATTTAAAATTAATTGTTTCTGAACCAGAAAAACTTTTGAATTCTGTGGGAATAGAACCAAAAACACGCGCCGAAGATATTTCTTTGGATAAGTGGCTAGAATTAGCACGAAATATGGTGGAAAACCAACAATAATATGATAGTTTTTAGTGTATAATATTGTATATGATATATATCTACAATATATACAAGGCAATGATAATACTATTTTTAGCTATAACTTTGACTGTCCCAATAATGGCGTGGGCACAAGCAGGAGAAACACCATTTGGTGCACAGATAATAACGACGACCTTGCCCCCTATTATTTGTACAGGAACAGGGGTTGTCACACAAAGAAACGTAGGAAAAAATAGCGGCGGAGGTCGTTACGTTGTTCCTGTATCAGCACGTTCCTGGGTTGGAACAGTTAGCCCTATTGCGTGGGTTCTGGGGTTTTTGGGGGCATCAAACAGTGATAGTTCATCGTGTTATATACAAGCTGGTCCATACCGAATACAACAAACCGTTACTCCTTATTCACGATATGGAACATCATCAGGTAGTTTTGGAGGTTTTGGATTCTAGGTTTTAATTTATGAAAAAAATACCAATAGAAATACGCCACGCATTATTATTTGCAATAATTGTTATACCTTTGGTTGTTCTTTTGGTTGTTGCTCCGTGGAATAGAAAAAAAATAGGAACAACAAAAAATCCAGACGGCGAACGTGTTTCTTTGGCAACAGATAATGGATTTGATAGCGACACAGACGGCGATGGTGTGCCCGATTGGCAAGAAAGCCTGTGGGGGACTGACCCGACGGTTGTTGATACTGATGGTGATGGAATTTCTGATAAAAAAGAAATAGAAGAGTTACGTGCCGCTGCGACAGATAACGGGGCTAATTTGAATAATACAACGGCAACAACGGTAACAAACGGGGTTGCTCAGACAATCATCGCAACACTTGGAGCCCTTCAAAACCAAGATTATATCAGCACAACACAAAAAGCAAAGCTTGCCTATGAAATCCAGAACGTTGTTTTGGCTCCGCCAACTTTCCCATCAAAAGAAGAAATAAGTATGGTAAAAAATTCTCCGGATTCTTTTGATTCATACATAAAAAAACTTAACAAAATACTGGGTAAATACCCAAAAGAGGCAGACCAGGTTTTTAAATACATAGAAGACGCTGTTAACGGTGACAATAGTGCCGTTGTTACTCTTGAAAAAATCAGTACTGATATACAATCGATAGCAAAAGATTTACTCGGGATGCAAGTACCAAATCGATTTGTCGAACCTCATTTTGAGCTTGTATTGAGCAACTATGAATTTGCACATGGAATAGAAAATATTTCAAAAATTCAGGATGACTCATTGCGCGCTCTGGGTGGGGTTAGGTATGTATTATCAGGAGAAGATCGTATTTTACAAGCAGTGGAAACATTGGAAAACTATTTTGTTGCCAGTGGTATAATTTAGACATGATGAGCGCATTGTTTAATAAAATTAGACGAATAATATTTGTTTCGTTTGTTGTGTGGTTTGTTGTTGCGCCATTATTTTTTATTGCACTTCCAAAAACTACGCATGCACAGTTAGATTTTACTACTGCTGCTGGCGCAGTTGGCGGTGTAGCCCTATCTTGTACTGACGTGGTTGGAAAAGGTATAAAAGCAGTTATGTCCAAATTGAGCGGGTCTGATGAAGGCGGTGGAAATGAGGTGCCTGTTGGGGACAGTGGTTCTCGTGACAAATTAAGTTCGGCAAACCAAAAAGAACGTTGTGAGGATGGTATTGCTTATGCCATAGCAAAGACGGCTTTAGAGCAGGTTACCAAAGGAATAGTAGACTGGATAAATACAGGCTTCGAGGGTAGCCCTCTTTATTTGCGCGACCCAAATTTATTTTACGAGAATCTATTTCAGATACAAACAACAGGGGTTATAAATGACATTATTGGTGGTGAGTCGCCGTTTGGACCCGCCGTTGCTCAATCATTGATTAGGTCAACACAAAACTATTTTCAGCATCAGGCAAATTATTCTTATGCAGATATATTAGACGGCCTAGGCACTACCCCTCAGCGATTTCAAGCAAATTTTAGTGATGGTGGGTGGGGGGCATTGTTGGCGCTGTATTCATCACCTGCAAACACCCCAACAGGATTGTATATTGCTTCCAGCCGAGAGCTAGGCGTTAGAACACAAAATCTACGCATACCAATTGGAACACAAATACGTCAAGAGCTACAACAAAGTGGTGGTTTTTTGAATGTTCGAAAATGTGTAGAAACAAAAGAAGTCATAACCGAGGTCGGCGAGCCTGTTTTTGATGAAGATGGGCTGATTATCGAGATACCAGCAGAAGAATCTATAGAGCAGTGTGTTCGCTACGAGACTACAACCCCCGGAACAGCAGTTGCTTCTAAATTAACTGGAGCTTTGGGCTCAGGGGAACGTCAACTAGAATTAGCAGATGACATAAACGAATCTCTCGGAGCTGTTTTTGACGCACTGTTGAATAACCTTGTCCAAAAAGGACTTAGCTCATTGTCTGGAGCATTGGACGGGGGATCAACAGATGACACACAGAGCTTGTTCTCTGCGAATACATTGGATTCAGTTGGTGGAAACGAAGATTGGTACTATGATAATATCCAAGGAGATGTAAACATGGAACAGTTGTTGATTACAGGTTTTGCACCAGAAGTAATTGAATATGAATTAATGCCCAATGACCCATTACCACCATCAAGCCCCAGCACACAGCTGACATTTATACAAAATCCAGATGGAACAATATCGACCGTTGTTCAGACATCCCCATTTGTTGATCTTTATGGTGAAAGTCAGATGATGATTGTTGACCAGAATGGTATTGAATCGTGGGTTCCAAATACCGAAATAGAGCGACCATCATTTATAACACTACAGGATATTGTTAGAGCTTATACATATAACCTAGAACAATCAGCTGATATCATTTCAAGTGAAATTATTCCAGAATTAAGAGTTTTAGATAATTTACTACCCGAGCCTAATTATGGTTGGGAAACACGCGTTCGCGGGAAAATGGACAATTCTATCCAAGCCATATACGAAGAAACCTCTACTGAAAAATTTGGAAGGGTTGTAACCAAGATTCTAGATCCATTAGGTTTTTTCAGCGGTATTACTCAGGGTCAAATAGCAAAACGTGAAGCTGCAAAACTAGCCTCTGCAAACAAGCTGCGCGAAAGAACAATGAATGATATTCAACGCATAAAATTTGACATACAATTTAATAATCTCGATTCGGCATATTCCGCTCGTGCATTAATAAACAAAGGACCTAGATACATTGATTTATTAAGTGAATATCATTCTGAAATTGCAACGCAAAAATCAAATTTGCGCAGACTAGAACAGATAAAATCAGATTACATAGCGCAGTCACAAAACCCTCAGGAATATCTGGAAAGGTCATTGCTTCGATTGTTACAGTCTTTGCCTGTCGAGGACATAATTCGTTCATCCGAGGATGATTTGTTGGATTTAATAGACATGCGTGATGTCGAGATAGTTGACGCTACTGTGTCTGCACAGGCAGAAATGAGCAATATGACATCTTTCCTGCAGGCACAAACGCTTGAAAATCCATACGCCCCAGCAAATATAAACATACCATCAACATTGCACGAATTAAACCTTGTGACAAACCCATGGGCTATTTACAAAATCGATGCTGGGCTTGTACATGCTGATCCTATTGCGACATTGTATGGAGTTCAATCTTTTGGGGCGGTATTAAATTGGCTTGCACCCCTTGAAAAGGTTTACTATGTCGAAGAAGACGAAGAATATTTTATTAACAGATATTTCGAGGAATACCATGTTACTGGATTTTAGTTTATGATTTTTGCACAAAAACAATCAGTAAAGATATACACCGTCATGTTGTTAATGATGGTTCTGGTTGGTTTTGCAATGCCTGTGTCAAAAGCATTCGCTCAGGAAGATATACAAACTGTTGATATCGAATGTTTCAATGGTACAAATATGTCAGCAATGGGTTGTCTGGCAAATGTAACACAGGGATTGGCCATAGCTACCACATGGCTAGCGTCTGGGTTTGCAACTGTGTTTGATGTTTCTGTTGCAACAACATTAGATAATAGTAATTATAATTATGATTTTATAAAGGACATTTGGGTAATCCTGCGTGACTTGGCTAATTTTGGGTTTATATTTGTTCTGTTGTGGATTGCATTTAATCTGGTTCTGGGAACAGGCGACCAGAGATCTAAATCAATGATTATTACATTGATAATAGCTGCGATATTTATTAACTTTAGTTTTTTCATTGGTCGAGTTCTGGTGGATGTTGGGAACACCGCAACAAACGTTATCTACACCAGATCAGCACCTGTAGATACCAATGCAATATTTGCCATAGAGGGACAAGAGCAAATAGCCCTGTCATCAGAATTGGTCAGCAAGTTTAATCCACAGAAACTTCTTGCCGGGGCAGCTTCTGTCGGAGCGGTAACACCTGAGGATGATACTGGTGCGGCAACACGACTATTTTTCTTTTTCTTGATGGGGGCAGTAGTCGTTGGATTTTTAGCCTATTCATTTTTGGTGGTTTCATTATTAATGATTGCTAGAACAGTTGGAATTATGTTATTGCTGGCGGTGTCACCACTGGCGTTCGTTACATTGATTATTCCAAAATTTAGAGAGACAAAATATATTGGGTGGAATGATTGGTGGCGCAAAATGGCAAACTTTGTTTTTTTGTCGGTTGTTTTTGTATTTTTCCTGTACGTTATTTATTTGTTGATGGATTCTGTAAACAGTGGGGTTATTAGTAATCTTGAAAAGCTTAGCACCGCAACAAATCAAGCTGATTCGGCTGGTTGGATTGCGTCTATTTTTGAAACTATTTTCCCATTCTTGTTTGTTATTATTTTATTAAAAATCGCAATCAAAGTTTCAAAAAACATGGCAGGAGAAGTCGGCGAAATGGTCAGCAAGGGTGCAGCCGCGGTCGGCAAGGTCGTAGCTGGTGGTGCGTTGTTGGCGACTGGTGTTGCTGGTGGTGCAGCGTTGCGCGGTACCGTTGGACGCGCCGCTGCACGTACTGCATCGAGCACGGCGTTGCAACAACGCGCCGCCAAGGGAGGCCTTGGTGGGTTCATGGCGAAACGACAATTGGCGTTTGCAAAAAGCACTGCGTCGGCCAGCTTTGATGCACGCGCATTAGCCAGAACAAAATTAGGTGGCAAACTAGTCAATCGTGACGTTGCAGAAATTACAGGTGGGGCACAACGTGGCGGATACACATCTCAGGTTTCAGAAATCAGCAAGAAAAAAGAAGCATTCGCAAAAGAGCTAGAGCTAAAAGGAACAGGCGCAGAAAAAGCAGAGAAACTAAGAAAGCTTAACAAACCATGGAACAAGCAATATGAAAGCGATCTTTCAGATGCGCAAATCATATCACGCTCAAAGGGAACCGAGCTAGATAAAAAACACTTTGATGAGGAATATGCCAAGGGAGGTAAATTCGCAATGAAGGGGGTTAATGGACAGATTGTGTTTGATGAATTCCCAGGTGCAAAAACAGCAAAACCTCCAACAACAGAAAAAGAATACAATACTCAAACCCGAGAAAAATATGCAGAATCCGTCGAGAAGGGTACTGATACATTGGGGGGAACAGTAAAACATGGAGCCAAACAAGTTGCTGAAGGTGTTGCTGGCGCAATGGTTGGTGTGGTGACAATAACATCTATGGAACGTGACGCTGGTAAAATCGCAGCCGAGAACATTCGAAAAATTGGTAAAACTAAAAAATCAGATGTTCGGCAGTCAGAAATTATCGAGAAACGTCTTGCAGATCATACGAAATTATTGCAGAAATTGGTTGATGATGGACACAAGGGGGCTGGTCTGGCTGGTTCGGCTGGAGATGTACAATCAATGAGTCAACAACAACAAGAAAAATTTGTTGAGCGTCGAAAAATGCAATTACAGAAAAAACAACTAACACTTTTGCAAGATATTCGTAGTGCAGAAAACCAAAGAGATGTTCTGGATGTTAAATTCAGAGCAAATCCAAACGATGCACAATTAGAAAAACAGTTCACAAAATTAGTATCTGAAATAAGATCTAAAAAAGACGATAGAGATGACTTGCTGGATGAATTCAAACGTGCCGGAGATGTTATGGAAAAACTTGGAAAAACTTTGAAAGAAAAAGCACAACTTGGCGATAGTGTTAAAAAAGCCAACACACCAAACCCAATACCAACACCACCCCCAGCAGCACCAAACCCAATAGTAAACTAAAAAACTTGTTGATTAATAGACTAACCAAATTATGATTTATGATAAAAACTTTTTCACCAACTGATATATCTGACGCCTTTGACGGACTGTCTCGTGATTTGTCGCAGGTAATCACAGAAACAGATGTACCTACGATTGTTGCAGAAATAGGCGAAAAATATCACTTGCATGTTGATGATCAAGGGGTTATTTATAACGAAGTAATGTTTGTGTTGGTTGATTTGTCGCCAGCACAAGATTTTTCCAATCGTGTTCACGACCGATTGTCATTGGATACACATCTGGAAGATACTATTGTTTCCGATGTTGATCAACAGATTTTTCAAGTTATACGTGGAAAATTACAAGATAGATTCGAAAAACGCGGCGAGGAATTTCTAGAATCTTATGACTCCAAAGAAAGAGAAGAACAAACAATAGAACAATCAACAAACACAGAACTATCTGGAATGGGGATTAATATAACGAATGACAGCAACGAGCAGGGAATAGAAAATGTAGCAAACAAAGTCCCAACCCCACCGTACTCTAATCCCGTTGTCAGGAATTTGTCGCAGGCACGTGTCTCAAAGCGCAAAAGCATAACCGTTCCAACACCAAACGTATCGTATGATTCAACATCCCCAGCCGCAAAACCATCTTTTAGCGAATACACAGGACACGACCCATACCACGAACAATTGTCACCTGAGGATATGTTATATTCATAGTATGAAAAGTTTTGGTATACTATAGTCATGCAATTTCAAGTTCCACAGTTTATTGATATCGAGGACAAACTTTTTGGACCTTTGACGTTGGTGCAATTTATCTATTTACTAGGAGGTGGAGGTATTGTTTTTGTATTGTATAAATTTTTACCAATAGTTATTGCGCTACCGCTGATGATTGTTATTGGCGGTTTCTCGTTGGCTCTGGCATTTTACAAAGTTAATAACAGGTCATTTATTTTTGCTCTTCAGGCTGGTATAAAATATTTTATTTCCCCAAAAATGTTTGTGTGGCACAAGGCTTCTGGGACAGGAAAAACACCCGTCAGTGTTGTTGCTAAAAAAACAGAAACACAAATAGAACAAACAGTTGACAGAGCAACTATTCGTGACCTGGCTTGGAGTTTAGACGCTCTGGACCGCAGTCGAACACCAGGAGAATAAATTATATGGCACCAAAAAATACACAAGCAAGTCAGGATTTTGTAGACGTCTCGTCAGTACGTGACCGTTTTTTGATATTAAAACAAGGCGGTATCCGTGCCGTTTTGTTGGCGTCAGCCATTAACTTGTCACTGAAATCTGCTGATGAGCAACAGGCAACCATTTTGCAATATCAGAATTTTTTGAACTCGCTAGATTTTTCGATACAGATGGTTGTGCAGTCTCGTAAATTAGACATGCGAGCTTATCTACTCAGCCTCGAAGAGCGTTCCCAAGTCCAAAAAGAAGAACTGTTGCAGATTCAAACCCGAGAATATATAGAGTTCATACGTAATTTTATGGAACAGGTAAACGTTATGGATAAAAAATTCTATGTTGTAATTCCATATGATGGAGAAAGCCTGGCTGTTTCAAAAGGCGGGGGAGGAATAAAAGGGATTTTTGGAGGCAAAAAAACAAAATCAGAACAAGACACATCTTTCGAGAGAAAACGAGCTCAGATAGAACAACGTATCGCTATTGTGCAATCTGGATTAGGGCGAATAGGTGTTCGAACAGAACAACTGGATACCGAGGGATTAGTCGAGTTATTGTATTCAACATACAATCCAGGAGACATACGTGTTGTATCCGAAGTGTAAACTGGGGCTTCCATATAATTGTTACATGTTATACTAAACGATAGTATGGCATTGTTTTCATCGCTTTTTAGTTCAAAAAAATCATCAGACAGCGACAACGTTGCACCGGTGGTTCCTACAGAAATTTTTTCAAGCGCAGTCGAACAACTGCAGGATGTTATTGCGCCCGCAGCACTTCAGCTGGATTCCAAGTCAATTAAAATAGGGGACAAAATAGCAAAAACAATGTTCATAATTTCATATCCACGATTTTTAAACGACGGGTGGCTTTCTCCGATTATTAATCTCGACAAGATTTTTGATATTTCAATTCACATTCACCCGGTTGCCACAGCCGAAATTTTGAAAAAATTTCAACGCAAAGTTGCCGAGGTCGAGAGCCAAATTTTAGAACGAGAGAAAAAGGGAATGGTTCGCGATCCAATGTTGGACACCGCGTATCGCGACTTGGAAAATTTACGTGATGCATTACAGCAAGCCCAAGAGCGAATGTTCGAAATTGGAGTATATATTACAATATATGCCGAGAACGAAGCAGAATTATTTAAAACAGAAAATGAAATTCGTTCACTGCTGGAATCAAAACTTATTTACCCAAAACCTGCATTATTTCAACAAAAAGAAGGTTTTCAATCAGTAATCCCGTTGGCAACAGACAAATTGGGGGATGTTCACACCAAAATGAATTCAGCACCAGCTTCGTCGTTGTTTCCCTTTACTTCGTTTGATTTGTCTGACGACAAGGGAATTTTATATGGGGTTAACCGCCATAACTCGGGTCTGGTTATTTTTGACCGATTTTCATTGCCTAACTATAACTCGGTAATTTTCGCAACATCTGGTGCTGGAAAATCATACGCTACAAAACTAGAGATTTTGCGAACAATGATGTTCGACACCGAGGTCATAGTGATTGACCCAGAAAAAGAATACGAATCTTTGGCTGAATCAGTCGGTGGGCGATTCTTTAATGTTTCATTATCATCAGAACACCATATCAACCCATTTGACTTGCCCATGTCTTTGCCTGACGAAGACCCTGCAGATGTTTTGCGGTCACATGTTATTCACTTGGTTGGTCTATTTCGTATTATGCTTGGTGGACTTTCTCCCGAGGAAGACTCTATTATAGACAGGGCGATTACCGAGACGTACGCGTTGAAAGACATCACCGTCGATAGCGATTATTCACAGGTACAACCTCCGTTGTTGTCAGATTTTGAAATGGTTTTGGGGTCCATGGAGGGGACAGAATCTTTGATGGCACGATTGCGTAAATATACCCAGGGGACTTGGTCAGGTTTTATGAACCAGGCATCTAATGTAAACATCAACAAAAAACTAGTGGTGTTTTCTATTCGTGACATGGAAGACGAGCTAAAACCAGCTGCGATGTATATCATTACGCAGTTTATTTGGAACGCAGTCCGCAAAGATTTACGCAAGCGACTATTGGTTGTTGATGAGGCCTGGTGGATGATGAAATCAGATGACACTGCATCATTCCTGTTCTCTATTGCAAAACGTGGGCGTAAATATTTCTTGGGGTTGGCGACTATTACCCAAGACGTTGGAGACTTTTTGAAGTCAAAATATGGAGTGCCGATTATTACAAACTCGTCAATGCAACTACTCTTGAAACAGTCACCATCGACCATTGATGAATTACAAAAAACATTCAACCTAACCAACGAGGAGAAATTTCTGTTGCTAGAATCAAACGTAGGAGAGGGGATTTTCTTTGCTGGATTAAAACATGTGGCTATTAAAATCATAGCCAGTTACACAGAAGACCAAATCGTATCATCTGATCCATCGCAGGTTTTGGCGATGCGTCGCACAAAAGCAGAAAAACAACCAGAACCATTACAATAAGGGTTTTTTCTGTGGACACACAGCCGTTTTTTTTCGTTAAAATGGTATACTATTTTTATGAAAAAATGGTTTATTCTGTTGTTTTTGGTTAATGTTTTTGTTTGGTCACCTATTTCTGGTGCGTCGGCTCAAAATGCTTCGGCAATTGTGTTGGAATCCGAACCGGCTCTGCCTATTCCTGGCGAACCTGTAACCGTTACAGCTTCTTCTTTGACTATTAACACAGAACAGTTAATCTTTGTTTGGTATGTTGGTAATAGTATTGTTGGTTCAGGGGCAGGAGTTTCAGAAATTACTTTCAAGGCACCACCATTAGGTTCAACACAAACAGTAAAAATGCTTGCCACTACGCCATCCGGCGTCAGAATAGAACGTCAGATGATTATTGTTTCCGGTAGTGTGGATATATTGTGGCAGGCAAATACCTATACACCACCTTTCTACAAAGGACGAGCGTTGCCATCACGCGGGGCGACGGTACAGGTTGTGGCTATCCCGATAATCAGAGGAATACGTGGGCAATTGGATGCACGGGATAATTTTGATTACCAATGGCGTTTGGGTGGAAAAAATGACCAAAAACAATCAGGGTTTGGCAAAGATTCTTTTATAGCAAAAGATGCAACCTTCCAAGAAAACATGTTGGTAGAGGTAGAAATCGCAACCCAAGACGGCGTAGTGGCAATCAGACGACAAAAAAGATTTTCTTTTGTTGATCCGTTTGTTGTTATTTACAAAAAATCACGATCTGGAGTTTGGTCGAATCGTTCGGGAAAAACTCTGCAGACTCCGGTTGGGCAATCAGTCGACCTCGTTGCTATGCCTTTCTTTTTCCGGTCATTTCCATCTGGGATAACCTTTGATTGGTCATCAAAAGGCTCCGCTTTGTCTGATCAGGATAACAATGACCAAACGTTGTCTGTTATAGCAAACAACGAAGGTAAAATAGATATAGACGTGTCTGCTCATGTGCCAAAAGCCTTGTTCCAGGAAAGCAGTGCTGACATTTCTTTGCAGTTTTTAAAGTCTAAATAGTTTATGAAATTTTTTATATTTAAAATGAGTTTGGTTGTCGGAATAGTATTCGCGGTTTCACCGATTGCTTTTGCGCAGGTTACACTACCACCATCAGCACCAGTTGTTTCTGTTTTTTCTGTAACTAGTAATTCTGCAGACCTGAGTGTTGATTTTAATTTTGGTGGGGCTCCACAAGTTGCTGTTTATTATAATTTATCCAAAAACTCAGATGTAAATAACAATATAGAAGAAACAACTTTTCCAAGTAGCCCTGTAAATATCGGGTCAAGTAATGCTAGGCCGTATGCAGCCGTTCCAATTGGTCGGGGTGGTTTCTGGGGGGCTTTGGATTCAGACACAAGATATTACATCAGCGCATTTTTAGAATACGAAGGGCCAGCCGGACCAATCAGAGTATACAGCGAAGCCCCTCATCTATCATTCAAGACAACATCAGCAATTCCTGCGGGAAGCAACATCCCTGTTGCGGTTGTAAAAAGTGTAACAGACACCAGTGTTGCTATCGACATAGATTTGACTGGGTCAACCCTTAGCTCTAGTTATCCAACAGGGTCTCTTTTTGCAAGTATTAGTAAAAACCAAAATGATTTATCAAATCAGTCAACACGAAAAGAACAAAAACAAATTTCGCAAACTATACCATTTGTTCGAAGTTGGGTATTGGATAACCTGGATCCAGGCACAGAATATTTTATTCTGCCATCTGCGACTTCTATGGATTCCGCCGGCAACCAGATACAAAAAACCGGAGCTATTGTTTCATTTAAAACAGAGTCAGATGCTGTTGGTGGGGCAACAACGTCCTCTACTGCAGATGGATTAAACTTGTCTGCCACAACGGACCCAGCAACAGATGTTGGGATTTCGTCCGTTAAATTACATGGAAATTGGAAGAAGTTACCTCCAGCGATAATGGGGGTTGGTTCTACGCAGGGATTTGAAATATCTAAAACAATAGAGGGTTTTGATAATGGAAATTATAGTAGCGCCGGAACCACAGAAGGTATTCCAAATGACCAATCGACTTTTGATCTTAGTGGAATAAGAAGTGGTAGTTATGAAAAGGAAATTTCTAGTTTGGTGTCTGGGGAAGATTATTATTTTAGGTATGTTATTACCCCGCAGGTTTATATTCTCGGTACTGGTACTTTTTTTATGGGCACCCCCGTAAAAGGTGGCATCAGATCATTTACAACAGCAGAAAGACCAACAATAGGTAGCGAGGTTTGGTCATTCGAGCAGGGGCTCGAAAATGTAATTGGCACACCAACAGAATCGCAATTATACACAACAAGACAGGCCTGTGTTGACGCGATGTATCATTATTATGACTCAGCCGTTTTGGTTTCATCGATAGACCCGCAAACAGGAGAAACAGAATTCAGTTTTACAAAAGAAATATCTTCTGGGGAAATTATTATTAATGGGGTTGTTCACGGGTGTTCCAGTCGAGCAGTCACTGTTGATGACAGCGACAATATTATTGATCCGGGATCTGGAAATCCTTTGAATCTGAATCTGGATGGTGACAGTGGTAACGAGGTACCAGGAGGGCTTTTGGAACCTCTGCCTTTGGGTGGTGGAACAGGATTTCTTTCTAGTGTAGATGCCGGCACAGGTATTCCAGAATATATTAATATAATAATTAAATTGGCGATTGGTATTTTGGGAGTTTTGGCGGTAATAATAATTATCATTGGCGGTGTTCAATACATGACTGAATCAGCACCATTCATGAAAAGTCAGGCGCGGACTCGTATCCTTAACGCAACGCTAGGTCTAGTATTAGCTCTGTCTATATATATAATTCTGAGAACAATTAATCCATCGCTCTTGAATTTAGATTTAGAGATTGGTGCAACTAACTCAGAGGAATCTGTGGTTAATGCACAACAAGCAGTACCTGGGCGACTAATTTCTGTTAACGGACAGACAGTTGACCAAAACGAGTACGCAATACAAATTGCACAAGAAATTGGTGTCGACGAGTGCGTTGCTTCTACACTTATAACCAAAGAGTCTGGCGGTAATCCATACGCTGTTGGTATAGATGAAAACGTAAATAGCACACAATCTAATAAAGCTTTGGCTAATGCAGGTAAAACATATTTTAATAAAAACATACCATCTCCACCACGAAATGATGCAATTAGTCTGGACACAAGCCAGTCGCACTTAGGTCTCGACTGGCGTTTTTCAAAAGGGATAGGGCTGTTACAAGTAACTTTGTTCCCTGGTAGATATGAAGCAAATGATTACATATCTAACCCTCCATCATTTGCCTCCAGAACAGTAACACCAACAAGAGATATTGATGGGGTAATTTATTCACCAACCTCTCTTCTAAGAGTGGATGTAAATATAAAAGCAGGGCTTGCTTATTGGAAAGAGATGTATAATACATGTGGTGGCGGGAGTAATGTTGAAAAAGCATTCCGTGCATATAACGGTGGTCCTGGGGCTTGTGAAGACACATCAGGTAGTGCGTATAATTATGGGCGTAGCGCATTTAACATTTATAAATCTTGTGGATAGAAACAACATATGAAACGTTCAACATTTATTTTTGGGGTATTGGGACTGCTGATTGTAATCGGACTGATTTTTGTTTTGATGGTTGTGGCTCTGCGGCCAGACAAAAATCTACGCCAACTATTCTCAGAGCCACAAGCATTTTTTAATTTCGGAGACCGTACACCATTTGTTCTAGAACCAGGAGAGGTTAAGCCTGTAAAAGGCAAAGACACAACAGGCACAGATATTCCAGAATCAATATTCCTACCCAGACTTCAGCATGTTACAGCCGCTCGTATTAGTGGGGTTTCTGGTTTGGATAATGGAGATGTGCGATACGTTCAACAGGTAACAGGGCATGTCTTTGATATAGATGCTTTTGAAAAAACCAGCACACAAATTACAGATTCGTCATTTCCAGAAACACAGGAGATTTATTGGACACCAGATGGTGGTAATGGATGGTTCCGTTTTTATAATGATACAGAACGTCTGATAGAAACTTTTGCGGTAAGTTTGGAATCTTATGAAGCAGATGCAGAAATTTGTTCTGTGTCTTTTGGGTCTGAATATGTGCGCGGTGATCGTGGTGATAATGTACGAGCGGGACAAAAAACTCTGGCTTTCTTTAACAACATACCTATATCTTTTGATGGGGTATACGGCGGGGAAACATCTCGCGCTATAACCACCTTTCAGATTTTTAATGACTTGGAAGCTACTGGAAATTTGGATGAACCAACCAGAAATTTGCTGAATGAAAAATGTACAGAATACCGCGCCGAACAACAAAACGCCAGAAGCGAGCCTGTAAAATTAGGAGGCAGTTTTATGCCCCAAGACATCCTATCATTTGCCGTATCACATGATGGAAAATCAATTGCGTATGTTCAAGATATGGGCAAAGAAGTCGTAGTGTATCGTTCTGGAATTGACGGCAGAAACCCAAAAGAACTCTATAGAACATCATTCAAGGAATGGTATGTGGTGTGGGGAGGGGATGATGTTGTATTGGCAACAAAACCAACCGGAACGGATGATAGTTTTGTATATCGAATACAGCCGTCTGGACGAATGGAAAGAGTCTTGGGGGGAACCGGTATGACCGTATTGCCAAGCCCAGATGGATCGCGTTATCTATTCCAAGAGATAAATAGTGAAGGTATTCCAGATTTGTTTATTTATAAAAAATCAAATGGAAAGATTACGTCTGTTGGAAATGGTGGTTTGCCTGAAAAATGTGTTTGGAGTAAAAATAATGTCGATGTGTTCTGCGCCATACCAGATATATTTAATACTGATTTTTTGTATCCAGATGAGTGGTATCAAGGAAAAATAAATTTCTTTGATAGTTTGTGGCATTTAGATACAGAATCTGGAACTATGGATTTTATAACTTCAGTTGTTGATGAGAATGGACTTGATGTAATTCAACCAACTTTGGATGCAAACGAGAAATACCTTTACTTTATAAACAAAAACGACATGACGCTATGGTCATATCGTTTGTTTAACTAGATAACTATTCTGATTTTGATGCTGGATTGCTTTTGCGTCTGATAACAATATGACGTTCCGGGCCATATCCAATTGATTCTGTTTGGATGTCATCATAATCTGATAACGTCGCATGAATTATAAATCGCTCGTACGACGACATAGGGGGGCATGATACATCTTGTTCAAATGACCGCGCACGGTCGGCCAATATTTTTGCCTGACTCTTGAGCTGTTCGATATGTTCAGCGTGGTAACCATCGATATCTAATTGAAAATCAAGAACAGCATCGGGCAACTCTTGTTCGATTTGTTTTTTTATAATGTAGTCTATTGCTCGCAGTGTTTCTCCCTCGTGTCCAATGAGCTCGCTGTTGTCTGTTGTTTTTACATCAACACGAGTCATCCCCGTTTCGTCGTCATTTATAATATCGACAGAAACAAGATCTTGTGGAAAATATTCGAATAGTTTTTTTATGAGGTTCGTAATGTTTTCTTGCATACACGATGTCAGTAAGTTAATCTGATGATTTCGACGCAAGAGAAGGAGTGTGTGGTTGTTTAGATTTGTTTTTTCTAGCAACACGATTTCGAATAAGAATTTCTTGGATTATTGTATAAAAGTTTGTAGTGATCCAATAGATACCCAACGCTGCTGGTAGTTTCCATGCGAAAAAGAAAATCATTACAGGTAGCACAAACTTCATTTGTTTCTGCATCATGTTTTGCATCATTGCGCCTGTTCCGGTGCCTTCCTTTTCTCCTTCTTTTTTGGGAGCGTTCATGGTTGGAGAGAAATAGATTTGTATGAATTGTGATGCTCCAGCCAAAAGAGCAACCCAGATACTGCTAATGGTAAGCTCTAATCCAAGGAAAGCTGTTCTGATGATTTCGGGGGTTTTAACAAAGCTGTAAAGTCGATCGGCATCATCAAAAGAAAAGCCTCCCAAAAAGATACGATACAATGCCAACAAAATAGGTAATTGGATAACCAACATCAAAACAATAGGAAGACATCCAGACAACGGGCTCATCCCATGTTCCTTGTATAGTTCCATCATTTTTTCGGCCTGTTCTTTTTTGTCCGGGTATTTTTCTTTTAACTTGTCTATTTCAGGTTTGATTTTTTGTTGTTCAATCTGAGACTTGATAGATTTATAGTAAAAAGGCGACAGAATAAGCTTTACAACAATGGTAAGCACGATAATAGCCAATCCAACACTGTGTCCTGGTAATACGTCCACCAGCCAAACCAGGGCGTTATAAAGAGGGTCTGATAACGCTACTTGAAAGAATTCTTGCATATCTGACCATTCTAACAAATTTCCAATAAATTGCTAGAAATTAAAAAACCCGAACGCAAGCGTTCGGGTTTTTTAATTAGGATGATTTTTCTGGCACTGGGTCATAACCGCTTTTGCTGGACCATGGGTGACACGTTGATACGCGTTTTGCGCCCAGTAACGTCCCACGCAACGCTCCATGATGTTTGATTGCCTGTTTGGTATATTCGCTACATGTAGGGTCGAAACGGCACGTGTGGCCTTTTAGTGTGCCAAGGGTGACTTGGTATAACGAGATAAAAAACGTTAGTATTTTCTTCATATTAAATAATATTGGACTGTTTTAGCAGAGATAAAACGATTGTTTCATTCTCTGAGTAGTTTAAATCAGCAAAACCTTTTTGGATGAAAAATCCAGCGTAGAATCCAGGTTTCAGATCCCGGCGGTGATCTCGCAACACTGCGTATACGCGACGTTTTAATAGGTGGCGTGTTATGGCTCCCTTGGCGACTTTTTTGGAAATCACCACCGAGAATTTGCTAAGAGATTCGACATCATCAAGTTTGCGATACCGAAACAATAACCGCCCATCACGCAGGGTAGTGTTTTTATTTAATAGGTGGTTAAATTCGTCTCGAGTCAGCCGATTTGATTTACGTAACATAGTTACTTTATATCATAAAATACGTTATTCGTCTTCCTGGTCTCCGAGCCGGGATCCAGAAGCGACCCAATAAAACCTCAAGCGTCATTCTGCAATCCGCAGGATTCAGAATCCAGAATATTCTCATTCTTTTCTTTTTTCTTGGCAAAAAAGAAACAAAAACCCAAGGCCTGTACCGAACTCTCTTAGAATTATCTAAAACTCTCGCTCACTATTTCCCAGGGGGCACTACGTTAGCCTTCTGGGAAATTCCTACGGAACGTTCACTTTCTTTTTGAAATTCTGGTTCGTTCGATAGGGGCCGGAGGACGCGAGGGGGTATGGGGTACATAGAATTTAGACCCTCAACAATTTTAGTATTTATGGTATCTAGGTAATTTATTATTTTTGTTATAATAAGAATATTAATGAATAAAGATATTTACGTAGATATAAAAATCAATACCACCCAAGACTTTTTAGATATAAGGTTTTTAACCATGGTAGATCTGCAAAAACTAATCAAGGAATTAATGGTGCTTATGGGTGGAATATTTCTTGAATTTTTTTCAGAAAACATTACCCCCAACGATATTGACCGTATAAGGCATTTTCATAATATTTTCTCAGAAATATCAGAGATTAATGGTTATAAAAAATTACTCAAACAAATGAGAGGTGAGCATAAATGGAGACATTTTTTAACAGCTATAACTGCAAAAGGGTTACTAAATGCAGGATTTAAAGCTGAACAAATTGAGATTGAGCCACTACCAGAAAAAAAGGGTGGAAAAGGCTCAGACATAAAAATATCAATGAATAATGATGAATCTTTTTTTGAGTGTAAAACTATTTATATTGAAAACTTTTTTAACAGAGATAGACTAAATGAGTTAGCTAATTTAATAAGCATTCAATATGAAAATTACGAACGCTTAGATGTTTATTTAAAATCAGAAGTTACAACTGACAAACTTTGTATATTATTAGATAATTTATCATTACAAGATAAAATTAATGAGACGCAGAATTCTGAAACGGTTTTAATAGATAATGAAGATGTTGAAATAATAATAAATTCCAAGAAACCAAATATTATACCTGATGAAAACATAAGTTATGAATTGAGCTTTATTAACGTAGAAAATACTAAAAATAGAAAGCTTCCTGGCATGTGCTTTGTTCGAGATAATAAAGTTATTTGTATTTTTGGAAACATATCAAAAATTAGATTCCAGAATAAATTAAAATCCAAAAAGGAGCAAAGTATAGAGCAAAATTTTTTAAATAAACCGTTCTATGTTGTTTTGGATGTGAGTCAGGTTTTAGGTTTTGATATAGATGTTAAGGGTTATATTGAAAAATATTGGCTGACTGAAGAAAATAACCATGCTGTAAATTCATCGGTGATTACTGAGGAATTATTATCTTAATATTTAGGCTTGCTCGAGAGGGGCAGTTTTTAATTTCATTATAATAGACAAGATAACGTTATTCCACAATGAATTACTTGGTTCGAGCTCGAGAAGGTTCACTAAAACAATAAAACCCAACGCTTTCGCGTCGGGTTTTATGTGCTGTATGTGCGGGTGGGGAGAATCGGTCACTCTCATGGGATATTTTTTCATATACATTCAAAATATTCTCTCTCCATTGACCTCCACTCGACGGCTCGCCCTCGCCACGCTCGGTCGGCTTCGCACCGCCTCGGTTCGATTCTCCAACCCATCACTAAAACACAAAGGCCTGAATGCTATGCATCCAGACCTTGTGTTTTATGTGCGGGTGGGGAGAATCGAACTCCCATCATCTGCTTGGAAGGCAGGCATTCTACCACTAAACTACACCCGCGATAATTGCTATCCTATCAGATTTGGAACTATTTTTCAATACCCTAGCAAAAAACCGCACGGCTGCGGTTTTTTGCTTAATAAAATATTTTATTATTTCCCGGCTACTTTATCTTTCAAAGTTTTTGAGGCTTTGAATTTAGGTGCGATTTTTGCGGCAACTTGAACAGGTTCTCCTGTTTTTGGGTTACGTGCAGTTCGGGCTGGTTTGTGCTGTCCGATCATTTTACCGAATCCAGCAATGTCTACTTCGCTTCCTTTGGCCATTTCATCTCCGATTGTATCGAAGATCATGTTAACAACACGATCAGCTTGAGCTTTTGTACCTTCAAGTTCTGTGTGTACCATGTCGATAATATCTGCTTTTTTCATAGGTTGTGATGTATTGTATTAGGGTTAATAAATTACGACCACTGGTCTGTGAGCACGATAAGCGCTGAGACCATTATACCGCAATAAAATATAGAAATAAAACCTTGACAAGTTGTTTTTTTGTTGTAAATATCCCAAAAAAGGCATAAAAACAAGCAAAATAGAGCAAAAATTGCTTGAAGATGCCCTTTTGTATGGTATTTTCAAAAAGATTTTGTGGATACAGTAAAAAAGCCCCGCATTTATGTGGGGCTTTTTTACTGTATTATTCTTATCTTGCGAATTCAGTAATGCGGTTTTCGCGGATTAATGTGACTTTTATTTCTCCTGGATATTTCAAGTCTTTTTCTATTTGCACAGCAATGTTGCGCGCCATTTCTTTTGCTTGCAGATCCGTGGTTTTTTCAGGGCTCACAAATACGCGTATTTCGCGACCAGCTTGCAATGCATATGCGCTGTTGACTCCCTCGAATCCAGTTGCGACTGCCTCTAGGTCTTCGAGACGTTTCAAATATTGCTCGACTGAATCACGACGAGCCCCCGGTCGTCCACCGGAAATCGCATCAGCGGTTTGCACAATTACAGCCTCCAAAGATTCATAAGGGTATTCCTCGTGGTGAGATTTCATGGCTGTGACTATGGCTTCGTCGGCTCCGAATTTGCGTAAAATACGCATTCCGATTTCGACGTGGGAACCTTGGACTTCGTGGTCCAAAGCTTTTCCGATATCATGAACCAATGCTCCGGCTTTGGCGATGTATGGGTCGGCCCCCAATTGTTCAGCCAGCATTCCCGCGACGTGTCCCATCTCGACGCTGTGCTGTAAAACATTTTGTCCATAACTGCTACGGAAATAGAGTCGTCCAATGATAGCCACAATACGTGGGTCCAGATTTAATATACCCAATTCGTAAACTGCCTCTTCTCCTTTTTTCTTTACGATTGTGTTCAGGTCGTTTTTTGCTTTTTCTACAAATTCCTCGATGCGTGCAGGTTGAATACGTCCATCGAGAATCAGGTTTTCCATTGCTATTCTGGCAACCTGACGTCGAACGGGGTCATACGCAGAAATAGTAATAGCATTTGGTGTGTCGTCGATCAGGACCTCGACACCAGCGGCACGTTCAAAGGCTTTGATATTGCGACCCTCTTTACCGATGATTTTCCCCTTTACGTCATCTGATGGAATAGGGACGTGGGTTGTCATGATATCGTTGATGCTCGCATTGGCGTATCGTTGAATGGTGGTCGACAAAATTTCCTTGGCTCGTTTGTCCAGGGTTTCTTTGTTTCCAATTTCTAATTTCTGCATCCGCGCAGTTAGATCGTCGGCGTATTTATTTTTTACATCTTTTAGTAATGTTTCTCGGGCTTCACCACTTGAAAGGCCGGCAATTTTTTCCAGCTCTGCAAGTTTGGAGTCTTTCATTTTACTAATAGATTCCTTGATTTCTTTGACCTCTTCGATGTTTTGTTTCAAGTTTGCTTCTTTTGTATCAAATTCCGCTTGGCGGGTGTCTAATAGGTTTTCTTTTTTGACCAGGCGTTCTTCGGTTTGTTTTGCTTCGTCGTGACGTTGAGTTGCTTCTGCTTTTGCTTCGGTTAGTAGTTTTTCTGCTTTTGCTTCGGCTTTGTCAGTTATTGACTGGGCGTCTGCTTTTGCACGTACCATGGCCTCACGAACAGCGATGTCGATGTTTTTTTTCTGATAGGTTGCCACCACTATGCGGGCGAGATATCCTAGCAACACACCAACAACCGCTGTGATAACAGCAATAATAATCGGTGACATATTGTAATGAGCACGATAAGGGTTTGTCTAACAAGTATCGTGGGTAATAAAATTGATAAAATAATTGGAATAGTAGTTCTGATTCTATGTATCTTTCCGAATATCTTTATTGTAGCTTACTATTAGGTTAAAAGAAAGAAAACTCTATACTCGCGGAGAAGAGTTTTGCTACGAAATATGGATCTTGTACCAATATACTTGTACACACATTGTGTGTACAAGTTAAAACTAAATTTTATATTTCCTCCTCCCCTATGTAGGGGAGGTGTCGAGGTACGAGACGGAGGGGTATTATACATAACCAGCAACCTTCAAAGCGTCATTCTGTAATCCGCAGGATTCAGAATCCAGAGTATTATCATCCTTTTCTTTTTTCTTGGTAAGAAACCCGTCCGAACGGGTCATCCGAGCAGGGAAATGCCCGATGAAATATATTCGCTACCGCTCATTATTTCCCTGGATAAAAACAATATAGTCACTACGTTCCTTATTGTTAGTTAAAAAAGCATGGATTTCGCCTTGGCGAAATCCATGCTTTTTACTGCTCTGTGCCTATTTTTCTCTAAGATTTTTTACGCTCTTTGATTATGCTATCCACCACGCCATATTTTTTGGCTTCCTCGGCGGACATCCAATAGTCACGGTCAGCGTCTTTTGCTATTTGGTCGATTTTTTGACCTGTTGCTTTGGCCAAGATATTGTTCAAACGGTCACGAGTTTTCAAAATGTTTTTTGCTGTGATTTCGATGTCGCTGGCTTGTCCTTGGACACCACCCAATGGTTGGTGGATCATAACCTCGCTATTTGGCAAAACATAACGTTTCCCCTGGGCACCGCTGGCTAACAAGACTGCTCCCATAGATGCCGCCATTCCAATACATACAGTAGACACATCTGGTTTTATGAAATTCATAGTATCAACAATAGCCAGCCCTGCATGAACGTGTCCACCAGGTGAGTTGATATATAACGTTATGTCTTTTTTGTCATCTTCTTGTTCCAGGAATAACAGCTGAGCAATAACGATATTTGCAGAATCGTCATCAACACCGCCTCCCATGAAAATAATACGGTCTTTTAGTAGACGCGAGTAAATATCATAGGCTCGTTCGCCATATTGGGATTTTTCGATTACTGTTGGGATAAGGTATGACATATAAAAATAAGACAATTAAGGTAATAATTCAATAGATAGCGTATATCATAGCACAGGCGATAGACCTTGACAAGAGTGTCGAAATATGCTAGTATTACTGGGAATATTCAAAAAATAATAAATAAACGAAAAATCATAATTATGAAAATATTAATTATTTTAGCCACGATAGTGGTAGCAAGTATTTCTGCTTTCGGGCAAGGTGGATTTCCAGCCAGTATTGCTAATTCTGGCAAAATTGGAGCTTCCGTTTCCCAGATAACCCTAGAAAGCGGTAAAAGGATGAGATTTGTTGATGTTGCTGTTTTTGTGCAAATGTATGATGGAAGCATGCAAGAAGGAAGCCTGCAGGCGATTATAGATAATTCAAAAGAATTATCTATCGTTAATAGTAGAAATGCTTGCCCATTTTCAGATGATATTTGCTATACAAATGTCAGAGTTGCGTTGGGTGCAGACGGAAACTATTATATTGGGTCTGTGATAGGGAATGGTTCACCCAGATATATCAAAAAAACTGAATTACCCAAAAATGGACTCCAGGATTTATCACTCTACAAGTCACAAATGTCTGTCTCAAAGTAAACAAAAGGCCATGAGCCTTTCAAAGCCTCGCTAATTTAGCGGGGTTTTTTGTTGCTTGACAAGATGTGTTAAATATGATATACTGTATATAAGAGGTACAAATAGTACCTGATTTTAAAACCAAATAAAAAACGATGACTATGAAAAAGAAAAATATATTATTTATGGCGATAGCCACAGTATTATTTTTAACTTCATGCCAAAAGCAATGCGCAAATGTGCAATGTGCCAATGGAAACAGCGCATACGAAAACGCTTATGGTGGTTGCGTGTGCCCTAATGGTGTTGGTGGTCCTGCTGGAAACGGTACGATTGGCAATGGCAATAATGGTAACGGTCAAGGTGATGGAAATACAATGCCTCCACTTTCCCTTAACAATAACTATTACTTGATTTCATCGGCATGCACACAGTATGCTACGCTGGAAACAGGTAATGGAACATCCAATTTTGATTACGCCAGCAACGATGTCGCTTTGAGCATAAGTAGCGCAATGTTGTATGCAAACAATGGTACGAAATATTACCAGATTGTTGCAGAGGCAACATATGTTTCCGCCCCGTATTATGAACAAAGATGTATAGCCCAGGGTAGTCAAACCTGCCCGCTATATGTCGGCATCATAAACGGCGTATCCGTCTATATGTGGGATTCATGGATTGGCGGAGGATGGACGAAGGTTAAATAATCTTCTGCCCATCACATATTAAAAAGCCGTGCGATTTCGCACGGCTTTTTTCTTTGGATTTTTTTAAAATTTGCCTTCCATCGCTGTCATCCTCGGGCTTGCCTGCCGTAGGCTGGCATTGACCCGAGGATCTCGTGGTTTTAGATACAAGATCCTCGGATCGCCACCAGCTAACGCTAGCGGGTCCGAGGATGACAACAAAGGAAAAAGATACAGAGACTGTTATTTCTTGTCTGTCTTCGCTTCTTTTTTATTTGTAACCGCTTCTTTTTCTTTTTTTACTCCTTGGGATTCCAAAAATTCAAATACTGCCTGATTGGTCAAAACCAATTCAACATGCGCAGTAACGTTTCGTTTGTCTGCGTCAGCGTGGTGTTCCAAGATCATATTTATTTCATGTTCCACGCGATCTGCATCTGGTTCGATATTTTCGCTCGTTGCAATTTTGTTCAGAACCAATTGCATTTTTGCACGATGTTCGGCTTCGGTTCGCCATCCTGACATTAATTTCTCCTCGGTCATGTCTGCTTTTTTCAAGTAGTCTTCGATTTTCATACCCGCTCGCTCCAAATCAGATTGGAAATGGCTCGTCATCCGCGTCAGTTCAGAATCAATCAACAGTGGGGGAACGTCCAATTCTGCATCAGCAATAATTGAATCCATTATTGCAATACGTTGTGCGTCGCCTGCTTTGCCTCGTTTTTCTAATTCTATGTTTGATTTTATTTTTTCGCGCAGGTCGGCCACGTTTTTGAAGTCACCCAATTCGCTGGCCCATTTGTCAGTTATTTCTGGCAAATCTTTCTCGTCGATTGCCTGGTGGTCATGGTTATCATGTTCGACTTTGTCGTCGTGCATTTTTTGATGAACGCGCATTTTGCGAATCTCGAGTAATGCGTCATCGATTTCGGAATCGGCAACAGTAACAGGTTTTGACTTTTTGACGTGTTCTTTGGCTATTTTTTTGTAATCACCCAATGTAACCGTTGGCATTACCGCTGTAACAATAGTAAATTCCAAAGGATTATCTACCGCTAGTTTTGTAATGTTTATTTGGGGGTATCCGATAATATTTAATTTCTCGTCTTCGATTATTTTGGGGTAAGCCTCGTTGATCGCCATATGTGCCATTTCCTCTAAAACAACAGCTTCTCCTGCTTTTTCGGCAACAGTCTCTAGTGGGGCTTTGCCTGGTCGAAAACCGTCTATCTTTATTTTCTCGGCTATTTTTCTCAGGGCTGAGTCACGGTGTTTGGCAAAATCATCAGATGGGATTGACCCTGTGATTTTTATTTGGCTGTTTTCGATTTTTTCTGTGGAAAATTTCATATAAATAAAGTAATAGTTGATTAGTAACGACAGGTAGTAATGCTTATGAGTCTAATGATTCACGGGGCTATGTCAAGTTTTTGGAATAAAAATAGCCAATGCCCAACCTTTTGATTTTTTATAGGTGGACATTGGCTATGTTTATAAAGAGATTTAAAAATTAACTTCTGGTACCACAAACGAATCTAGATCAGATGCTATATCTGCAAGAGGGGAAACATCTGGAGCCTCAGATGTGAACTGTGTTTCTGGTTGTGACAAATCGATAACGCTTCTTTCTTGGAGCATTACCAACACACCAACAATCAAAATAACAACTATAAAAATAATAGCTACGACAGCACCAAAAGAGCGATGTTTTGGTTGCGGTGTTCCGTGTTCTGAAATTGACGATATTTTTTGTTTATTTTTTTCCATATTTTATAAAACATCAGTCAAAGATATTTTTAAAGTTTTAACCGTCTCGATCAAAAGCATTCGTGAGCTGATTATGTATTCTTGGGCTTCTTTTAATAATGGACGTGTCTTGATTACAGAAAAACCAAAAGTTGTTCCGTTTCCTAGCAATTCCTCGGCTTGGCTTATCAGGTCTTCGGCTTGATCCAAAAAAGTAACAGATTGTTCCAGTGTTGTTTCTGCGACACCTGTATCTATTGCTCGGTCGTTCAATGATTGGATTTGGTCTGACAGACGATCTGAAACGGTGTAGAGTCGGTCTGTTGCTTTGTCGAATTGAGATATGATTATATGTTGTGATGGTATTTCTGTTCTGGTAGAACGTCGAACATGTGCAGGTTCCGGTAAAACAAAAGTAGAAATAGGTGCCTGATTTTCTGGTTGCGAAGTTGTTTTTTCCATCAGGTTTTCTCGGCGCTCTGCCTGGTCAGCGCGCAATCGTTCTATGAAACCAGCAATAGGTGTTCCGATTTGTGCGGCTTGATCAGCGTTTTGGGCAAAGGTGTGCGCACCTCCTGCTAAAAATAACAGGGTAATAATTGAAGCTATTGAAAATGTTGATACGGTGTTCATATATATGATAATAATTCAAAATTGAGTTAAAAAATAAAGATAGTCGTGCTGGTATATTATACCGCAACGAGATTATTCCGAGTCCACAGGGAAAGCTTCCTCGTAAAGCTTGATTGATTTCATAATTGCCTCTTTGGCTGTTTCTGCATTGGCGTATCCGTTAATCTCGACGACTTTTTCTGCGTCGCCTTGCAGTTTTTTGTAGGTCTCGAAAAAATGTGCGTACTCTTTTAGATTATGTTTGTTTAAATGTTCCAAATCGGTAACATCATCCCACCGTCTGTCATCCACGGGAACACCAATGATTTTCCAATCAGATTCACCACCGTCAATCATTTTCATAACCGCAACAGGACGAACGCGAACCAAAATTCCCACCGCCAATGGATAGGTAGTCAAAACAACAACGTCTAGCGCATCGTTATCATCCCACAGAGTTTGTGGGACAAATCCGTAATCAAACGGATACGCAGACGAGCTGTAGTTGGCGCGGTCCAGCGCAATCAGTCCGGTCTTTTTATCGATTTCGTATTTGTTTGGGCTGTTTTTGGGGATTTCGATAATAACGTTTATTTTGTCTGGGGTGCTGTCTCCACGTGAGATGTCATGCCAAAGGTTCATATATAGTATATGCTAAGTGAAACGAGTAATAAGTTGTTACTGTAGCATATATATAGGGAAAGGGAAGGGGAAAGGGGGTGAGCAAACAAGAGAACCTTGATCCTCCTCCCCTGATGCAGGGAGGTGCCGAGGCACGAGGCGGAGGGGTATAAAACCTACTGAATTATTCTACAAATTTAAACGGCTCACTGCGTGAGCCGTTTAAATTTCTTTTGAAATGGCACCAGTTAGGGTAAGATGCAAATATGACAGATAACGACGATCTGATAACAACAGCAAAACAAGACTATGACAGGTACACCCAGCTTACGGGTGATATTGCCATGGATAACGATTTAAAAAATGGTAAATATATCAAAAAAGATAATGTCGTGGAACGCCGCACCGCCGAGCGAAAAAACCTGGCGCAGAAAATATATAATCAATACCAAGATGTATTGGATTTGTCTCCGGGAACATGGGAATATATCAGACAAGATTTTTCTGATGAATAAAACAACATTATGAAACCAAACTATCTCCACAATAAAACACTGAAAATAATCATGCAAGAATTGGTAGATGATTATGGGTGGGAAAAACTGGGTACCTATATACGTATCAAATGTTTCCAGTCAGATCCCAGCATATCATCCAGCCTGAAATTCCTGCGCCGAACTCCTTGGGCCCGCGAAAAAGTAGAAAACCTATATATCGCAATGATGAAACGCCGCGAGCGTAAATAACCCCAACGGCTCACGTGTGAGCCGTTGGTTTTCTTTTGGGGTGGGATAAATAAAAATCCAATAGTTGGATGATTTGACAAAAGTTGTACTCTAATGTAGTTTAAAATTAAACTAAAATCTTTTACAAATGAATAAAGAAACGAAAGATAAAAAATTTACAAAAGTCATTTCAGGGTTAATGCAGAGATATTTTGATGGTCAAGAGATAAATTTGAACCAGCTTTCCATGATTGCACGAAAAGGAGAAATTAAAATAACGGAAAAAATTCTATATTCCAAGGAAAACCTTTTTAAAAAAGGAAAATCATTTGAATTTGAAGGAAAGAAATATACAGTTTTGGAAATTTTAGGTGAAGCTATTACGCAGTCTCTCTTAAAATATATTGCCACAGAATTTGAAATTTTAGATGAAAAGGAAGGAGATAATTTTAATAGAGATGGATTTCTTGATAAGATAAAGAATTATGCGTGGTTCAAAAACTGCATAAAACAAAATACAAAGAAAAAGACTCGTCTCAGTGTTGTGGTTTCAAAATTCTCGAACTTAAACGAGACAATTTCATATTACTTTCTAGCTTATAAATTCAGAGCGCGACCTGCTCCTGGTGAACATACACTTCATCCTTATGGCTCTAGGTTTAGCCCTTCTGTTCCTTCTATTTTAAATCCTGGGGACATTTTAATAGTTTTAGAAAAAAAATAATAAGAAGATTATTAAGCCTCCTAATTTAGGGGGCTTTTTTATTACCTCAACCCAACGGCTCACGTGTGAGCCGTTGGTTTTCTTTTGGGGTGGGATTTGGGGTACAATGGATTCATGAATAAAATATTAAGCTGGGATATATACGAAATAACAACCAAAGAAAGCTCCATTCAGGGGGTAATGTTGCGAGGTCGTATCAGAAAATATTCCTTAGAAAACAACATCACTCTTTTGACAGAGAATGCAACAGATGCAGAAAATACTGTCAGATTTGGATTACTCAACAAAGAAAATATCGATGAGGTGATTTCTTTTATTGAAACTATTATTCCTGACTCCAAAGTATCTTTAATACAAGAGAATTTACCTAACCCTGTTTTATCAAAAATGAAAGTCAACAAAGAAGATCGCTATACGATATAGATTTACTCATGATTCCAATGGCTCATGGGTGAGCCATTGGTTTTTAGATAAATAAAGAGCAAAGCGATTATGCCCCAGGGCACTCTCTCTGACGAAGTTATTCACCTTGTATTTACCTTATGCGGAGACAAAGGCGATAGCGAGGTATACTATATTTATGAAAAAAATAATTCTACCAGTTCTAATAGTGTCATTTCTATTTACTTCTATTCAGCCAGCGTTGGCTTGTACACCGATGCCGCCAGATCCGTGGTTTGTTATTAGTGACTATACGATAGATGAAAGCACTCTTCCTGCTGGGGTTGAGTTTCTGGTGACCGAGGTCGCAGAAGAAAGAAATGTTTATGTTGATGGTTCATGGCAAATAAGAACAACAAAAGTAAAAAAAGATTATTTTAATAATTCTGGTAGCGATCCATTCTATATAATAGACACAAGAGGAACAACCTATGGGTCAGGTTTTTTTATTGGTTCAGGGGTACCAGGCAACAAGAGACCTATTTATAAACTAGAAAATGACAAAATATATACTCATCAGTCTACAGGAGAGTATTTTACAGAGGGGCCGAATAAAGATATGCTTATTTGGGAATGGGTGATAGGCGACAAACCTTATTCAATTAGGGGGGATGACCGACGAAAATACTATGTACTTGATGACAAAGAAACATTTTATGGTGGTGGTAACCGCCAAAATAAAGTCCGTCCTAAAAATGTAAAAGTTCCTTCCCCAGCATCCTTTACTGTATTTGGATATCAGAATGGTGAATTTGTTGATATCAAGGGTGCAATCCACCAATCTCTTAATCCTAATTATAATCCCGACACTGCATGGACCAACGGAGACCCATGTTCTGGGTTTTACCAGGGCGGTAATAGTCCCCTAAAATTCTTGAGAATGTGGAAGGTTATTATAAGCGCAATTAGAAATGTTAAACAGGAACGTCAGGTAAAAAAATGGATTGAAACATCGCCTGATAGTAGATCAAAATATTCCAAAGTAGATTATCCCAAAATGCCCGGATTTAAACCCAGGGGCGGATTGTTCAACAACGCCAGCTCTTATGCCGAGGCAAAACAAAAATTTATGGAAAATGATCCAGAAGGGTACAAGGAATGGAGCGAAAACCTGATGAAAAATAACACCCCTGTTATATTAACCGAAGAGGAACAGGCAATAGTAGATGAAAAGATAAGATTACGAAACCTGGAAAAAATAGAAAACGCTATATAAACAAACAAAACGAATGGCTCACGCGTGAGCCGTTGGTTTTCTTTTGGGGTGGGGGATTTGGGTAGAAATTTTGGTATACTTTTGATATGAAATTAATCCATCGACTTATTGCTGATTTTATTTTTCTAATACATCTGCTTATCGTGCTAGTTGTTTTGTTCGGGTGGATATTTCCAGAGATTTGGTATCTTTATATGCTGATGCTTATCATCACACTATTATCTGAAATTATTTTTGGGTATTGTATCGTAAGTAAATGGGAATATTTTTTTAGGAGAAAAGTTAATCCAGCCATTTCTTATGATTTTACTTGGACGGTTTATTACACCCATAAATTTATCAACAAAAAAATTCCAAGCAAGTTTATTAATAGGGCCGCATTGATATTCCTTATATTATCGACTCTTGTTAACCTATATATAAAGTTTTTAAATTAAATTAGTATTTAACCCCAAACCCCAATGGCTCACCCATGAGCCGTTGAAATTGTAGGTTTTTGGGTGTAAGATAGAATTATGACAGTATTAATAATAACAATAATTGTGGTCTCAACTATCATTGGGTCGCT
>Ga0224506_10000574_pt1 | contig 30277 bp, 20 predicted proteins | sample SF_Jan12_sed_USG_2_FD_169108 | JGI IMG/M metagenome (GOLD analysis project Ga0224506, IMG submission 169108) | Sediment microbial communities from San Francisco Bay, California, United States - SF_Jan12_sed_USGS_8_1 | ecosystem: Environmental > Aquatic > Marine > Sediment | place: USA... | reverse complement strand
AGAGAAAAAAATAAAGCAGAAGAGGCGGCTAAAAGTAAAAGTATGTTTCTGGCAAATATGAGCCACGAAATTAGAACGCCAATGAACGGAATAATAGGTCTGGTCGATCTTTTGTTTAAAACACAGCTGTCCGATATACAGGAGCAATATCTCAAGAAGATTTCATTTTCCGGTCAGATAATGATGAATGTTATTAACGATATTCTTGATTTCTCGAAAATTGAAGCCGGCAAGATGGATATTGAATCTGTGGAGTTTCAGGTAGGTGATATTATAGAAAATATAATATCCGGCATCCAGGTAAGGCTCGAAGATAAGGATATAAAATTTCGTGTGCTGACACTACCCGGTGTGCCAAAAGCTTTAAGCGGTGACCCGCTTCGTATCAGTCAGGTGTTGCTGAATTTATGTGGCAATGCCGTCAAATTTACTAATGCAGGTATGATACGGTTAATATTTGATTATAAGAAAACAGCTACTGCTGAATATCTTGAGGTTGAAGTCATGGATACCGGTATCGGTATGAGTCCGTATCAGCTCGATAATATTTTCAAATCATTTACTCAGGCGGATGGTACTACCAGCAGAAAATATGGTGGCACCGGTTTAGGATTAACGATTGTTAAACAACTTGTCGGACTAATGGGCGGGCATGTCTCGGTGACTTCGGCGGAAGATGAGGGTAGCTGTTTTAAAGTCAGTATGAAGGTTAAGTCAGTTAGTGAAGTAAAAGCGATAGAGCCGGTTGAGTCTGACAGTTCAGCTTTGTATTATCTGTCACAAGGCCAGCCTGCATTTATTGATGAACAGGAATTTATAAGTATAGACAAAAAACCAGAGTTTGTTGGCTGGCAGGAATTAGCTGAGAGGGTAATAAATAGCAGCCCTCATGTTATTTTGCTGATTGATGTGCCGGATAGTCTTTACCTGAAAGAGCGGGCTGATGAAATAAGAAAAATACTGAATCATGGTCACTCGGTTGCTTTTATAACAGATCTTAACTCCGGTAATTTATCGAGTGAGTTATATTATAAATGGAAAGTTCCTGTGTTATGTCATCCGTATTCGCCGGCCGTGTTTAATTCGTTCTTTTCTTTATTATATAAAAGAGAAGTCAGTCAGCCCGCCAGTATAGAGAGCGGGGAAGAAAATAAGACCAGCTTTAACGGGCATATTTTATTGGTTGAGGATAATGAGGTTAACCAGTTAGTTGCAGGGCAGATGATATCGCTCTTTGGACTAACATATGATGTGGCTGAAAATGGTATGCGCGCAGTTGATATGGTCGTTAACGGTGGTGATTATGATCTTGTCTTTATGGATATACAAATGCCGGTTATGGATGGATATGAGGCAACCAGAGAAATCCGCAAAAAGGGTTATACGAACCTGATCATTTGCGGGCTTTCGGCAAACGCAATGGCTGATGACTATAAAAAGGCTGAATCTGCGGGTATGAATGACTATTTAACCAAGCCACTTTATTCAGATGCTATGCAGGGTATTCTCGTAAAATACTTATAGATTTAATATTCATTGATTTTTCCACATAGCGTATGGCCGATATACGGCTTATGAGTATCTTCACCGCTATCTTTCATTTCATTAATCTAAACATACACAACGGGCCGGCTAAAGGCACTGTCTTGTACACAGCTGACAGTTTACTGTTGATCATTATTTCAGATTATTTAACCAGTCTGATATGGCTTTTATCATCTCCTTGTTGCCTTTGGCATAATAATGATCTGCTGCCGGTATCATTTGCTGTTTTGACTGTGGGTGGCCTGCCTTGGTTATTAACTTTAGGCGTTGAGGTGCCAGATTAATGACGGCTTTGTAATCCTCAGAACCGTAAATATCCAGAATCGGGATAGTCATTTTTGCATACGGGAATGATCGCAGCATCGGCTGTTTGTAATCAGTTGCTCCTGTGCCAATACCAACATAGGCGGTGAGTTGTTTGTCGCTTTTTTCCTCAAGCCAGTGCATTGCCATGTGGGCACCACAGCTATGAGCTATAAGAATGATGTTTTTTAAACCCTTTTGCTTAAGGTATTGAATGGCAGCGTCAATACGGGGGGCAGCCTCAGGAAATATAGGCACATAATCGTAATATTTTGTGTCCTTAGGTAAAACCGGCATCTGTAGGGACAGTGTGTCCCATCCATATTCTGGCAGAGCAATTCGCAGGGGCTGAACGACAGTTTCCCAGTTTGGGTGTAGTCCGCGACCATGCAGGATAATAACGCCACCGTTAGGTTCTTCCGTTGTGCTTTCCATGTGTATTGATAAAAAAGAATGATTGTTTGCCTTTAGCAGGACCGGGTCACCATCCATTATTGAATCAACAATTTCATCATGCAGTCTTTTTTCTCTTGCCAGATCAGATGCCATGCTGTTATTGACTGTGATGAAAAGTAAAGTAATAAAAAAGACAATACGTGGCATCTATGGTACTCCGTTGATAGCTGGTTAGCCTTTATAATTATTGCGTAATGAAATTCTGTAAAACAGCTGCGGTCTGTTAAGCTATATAATAATTAGTATTATAAACAATCGGCGAATAATATAAGATTATGCGTTTTCAGACTAGTGGCTTGTTAAGTGTTTTACATTGATGTGCGTCAACAATTAATACAAAAGTAATTCGCTAACAAATAGCTTAGACAGTCAGAGCGCATTACAATCACAGCAGACTTAATGACTGTTGTGTTTGTAGTTTAGGGATTTAACTATATGCTGATGTGACGATCTCGTTAGGCAGGGGGGAGAGGTGCTGCTAACATGACTGTCCGTGTAAGGCTTAGAAATCCGTTTTGATTATCTTTCTGCTTTGAGATTTTTCAGGTAATTATTAGCGCCGCCTTCCATGAAGTAATAGGCACTAATATTGTTGTCTTCGAGATAATATTGCAGCCAGCGCACCTGCTTTCCTGCATCATCATAAATCAGCAGAGTTTTGTTCTCACCGGCGGCCCTTTTAAGCATGTTTTCAAGTGTTAGATGATCATTTATTGGCAGGGCCATCTCCTTGCCAATAAATAAAGACACGCCCTGACGCTGAAGCCGGTCACGTATATCAATTGTCACCGTATTATCAGCATGTAGCATTTCGCTGAACCGGGTGGCACTAATGACATGATCCTGAAATTTTTCTTTACTGATAAGCTTATCGGCGGAGTCCATGGGTTTACCGACCAGAACAGCAAGATCCGGGTTGTTTTTAGCAAACTCAAACACACCACCATCATAGACAAGAATATTTTCTATATGGTGTTCCTTGCATTTTAGACCTGCCAGATAAGACTGTTCGCAAGTTCTTCCGTTACAATAGAGTACGATTTGTTTATTAACGTTTTGCTGTCGCAAGGCTCTCATATTTTCAACGAAATTAGGTTTGCCACGGGAAATATTCAGTGCATTTTTAATATGAATGGTTTGATATTCATAAGGCGATCTGACATCTACAATAATGACATTACTGTATATTTTTTTAAGATCATAAACAGTGATGTAATCTAGTTCTGGAAATATTTTCCGGTTCGGGAATTCACTGTTAGCGGCCATTGTTCCGTTGCTGACAGTGAGCAAGCACAAAAGCAGGCAGAGCTTTCTTATTGATATCAACATATAGAGTCACCTGTAAAGGTTAGTGATTGTTGTCGGTATTTAGTTTTAGTATTCCTGGTCGCAATTGTTGTGCCATCAATCAGATATTAAAGGTGTTAATGCTGAGTGCCTGAAGTGATAAGTGATTGAGCCTTTAATGAAGCAAAGTTGTCCGGCGCGTGAGGCATAGTATGTCCGTCATGTCATGACGAGCATGTCATGACAGGCATGTCATCCTGATGAAATAATAAAGCAGAGTGCTTAAGATTTGTTTAAACAGTTTCAAAACAGACGGCGACTACGGAGTAAGTTACGATAAAACAGCTCGTAAATTTTAAAAGTCCGGTCAAGAACATGAAAGCAGATAAGTATTCGATCAGTTATTTTGAAATGCTCAGCGTGCGGGCAAAATCTGAAGAGTAAAGCCTGTGTCGGTAGTACGCGCTGCTGATGAAAAGAATATAAGTATATCTGGGTGAACCTGTCGCCAGGTAAATATCGGTATTAAAAAAGGTCTCTTAGGTAATTAAAGTAAAAGTAAAAGGCTGTTCGGATATGATGATCGTGGATGCTAATAAAAGAGCAGGTTCAGGTGACAGAGTATTTGTTCTCCGCCACCTTGAGACTTCAGTTTCGGTGTAATACGAAAATTCTTAACGTGGTTTACTTAAAAATCTCATTAAAAAACATTTGCATCTTTTTCCAGGACTGCTCATCGGCTTGTTTATTGTAAGCCAGTGGTATTTTAAACTGACTGCCAAAAGCATCGGCCTCAGGATTTGTAAAGGCATGCTTTGCATCCGGGTAATTTACAAACTCAAAATCAACTTTTGCATCTGTCATTTCCTGTTTAAAGGCTTGAATTTGCTGCGGCTTTACAAACGGGTCGGCAGCGCCATTTAATACCAGTACCCGGCCTTTAATAGCATCTGTTTTTGCCGGAGCGCCTTCGCCAAGACTGCCATGAAAACTGACCACACCGTCAAGTTCGACGCCGCGTCTGGCCATTGCCAGCACAATACCGCCACCAAAACAGTAGCCGATAGCCGCGATTTGCTTTTTATCAGTTTGTGGCTGGCTTTGTAAAAGTTTATAAGCCGCCATAAAACGTTTTTCTGCCAGATCCAGGTTTTCTTTTAAAACTTTAGAAAACATACCGGCATCTTTCGGGTGGCTGGCTTGTTTACCATCACCATACATATCCAGAGAAATCGCACTATAACCGGCTTCAGCCAGCATCCGAGCGCGCTTGCGGGAGTAATCATTATGCCCCCACCACTCATGCACAACAATAATGCCCGGGCGAGGCGTTTTGTATTTATTGTCGTAGGCGAGATACCCCTTAAAATCCTGACCATCTACACGGTAGCTAACAGATTCGGTGACCACCACTGCCGATGACTGAAAAGAAATCAGTGATAAAAACAGAAAGCATAAGAGTTTATTGATATTCATTTTGGCATTCCTTTTATATAAAAAATTAGTACTGAATCAGACATTAACTATAGACCTGTTTATATTTATTGAGAAGAGTTTTGTAAAGCAGACAGAACAGCCCGTGCCGGTACCGGTTAGCAAAAAAACTCGCAGATAAAAGGAAGATATTAGTATGTGCAGTCGTCAGTTTGAATTAACCCGGACCAACGGCGTCACTATCTCTGTGACCTTTCAGCAATCCTTGCCGTCATCCCGCAGTCATTAGGCCAGAATCCATAACACAAACAGAATAAAGACCGCATAAAGTTTAAGGCAGGTGATGATCTGTCACTAAAACATAAAGGAATGTGCTGTTAATGAAATGAGTGCTGAGGTAGTATCGAATACACAGATATCGAATAATAAGAAGTTAGGGGTTGTCCTGTAGAAAAATAGCGATGGATGCTGTATGGACGGATTAATCAAAAGCAGATATATCAGCACGGTTCGTCCGGTAACTATATGTTGTCACTGATGTTGCTCATTTCAAACGTGCAGGATTTCTGTAATAGATTACTTACCCCGCTAATTACTAATCGTGATTTTTCTCCTGCTGTTGACCAGACTATGCAGGAGAGATCGCCTTCGCTTATTCACTCAATTATGTGCCTGTTGCCAGCAAGTAAGCACAGCAGTTTTTTGATTTTGTTACTTATGCATGGTGTTGCACATGCAGGTGTACCGCTGGTTTTGAATGATGGGATTCAGCATCTAGGGCCGCTAACAAAAGTGCTCTACGATGAAAGTAATCAGGTATCTGAAGCTAATATAAACGATGTTGTTTTCCTCGAGAATACTTCCCGGTTGATTAAGTTACATAACACAGACGGTCAATACTGGCTGAAATTCACGCTTAAAAATAATTCAAATGCTGCGCAAGAACGTATTCTGTCAATAGACTACGCGCATGTAAAAAAACTGCTGCTCTATCAGATAAAAAATCACTTACCTGAGAAAACTGGTTTAACCAGCGCCGAGCAGTCTTACAAAGAAAGAACCATAGCTTCGCGCTACCCCTCCCTGCGATTATCAGTACCGGCATTTAGCGAAACACAGTACATTGTTAAGTTGCAGCTTGGGCATATTCCGCTGGAGTATGCCGTTAAGCTTTATCCGGTTGATCAGTTTTACAAAAGCCAGCTCGAATCGACGGTGTTTTTTATTTTGTTCACCGGCTTCCTGCTGGCGTTGCTGATTTATAACCTCAGTCTCTACTATAGCTTGCGGCTACCGCAGTTCCTTTATTACAGTACCATTCTGTTTTTGGCGATTCTGGTAAACCTTGGCTACGAAGGTTTCCTGTATATGTTATTTGATGGCTTAGCGGTTGACTCGGTGTCTGGCTTTATAGTCAGAATTGGATCAGTAGTGGGTATTCTGTTAATTCAGTTTACACAGAACACGGTAGCGCTAAAAAGGTATGTTCCACGTCTTAATCGCTACGCCAATTTTCTGAAAGTAATTCTTCTGATCCTGCTGATAATTAGTTTTTCTTTTGTAGAAGTCCAGGCAGCTGCCGATCCGCTTTTATTAATAATTTCGCTGGCAATACTCGTGCTATCAGTGCGTGTGTATCGCAATGGCAACAAGGCCGCACTGTATATTGTAATGGCTATGCTGTTTTTTTTAACGGGTGGCGTAAGCGATTTTTTTGTCTTCACTACACAAGACTCAGTGATGGAGGTGTCGTCATTTGAAGCAGGGTACCTGGAGTGGTTAAGGAATTATTTTTATTATATTTGCCAGGCTATGGCTTATTTTTTCATGTCGATGGCGCTGGCTTTTTTTGTACGCCAGCTACGTGATGAAAGAGATGTTGCTCAGCAAACTTCAGTGGAGGCGCTGGAAGAAAGTAATCGCCTGAAAGACAATTATGCACAGCAGCTGGAAAGTGACATTGAAACAGCCACCACCGAGTTGCGCCAGCAAGCTGAATTACTTAAACAGCTGGACAGACAAAAGTCGCTTTTTTTTACCAATATCAGTCACGAGTTTCGTACGCCACTGACGTTAATAAAGGGGCCGGTTCTGGGCATGGCCGGCGGTGAATACGGTGAACTTAATGACAAGGGAAAACTGGCGACGGACATCTGCTGCCGAAATATCGACCGTCTTTCCCGCTTAATTGATGAATTGTTAATGCTGGCCGAAGTTGAATCCGGTGCCAGCAGACTGAAAGCCAGTTTTGCTGATGTTAATCAGTTCTGCCGGCGTACTGCTGCTTTATTTACCCACACCGCACTGGAAAAAAACATTCAGTTCATTTTGAATATTCCGTTAACAGCATTGCCGTTATATTTTGATGCAGCCAAACTGGAGAAAGTGCTCTGCAACCTGTTATCCAATGCGTTTAAATACACACCCGAGGGTGGCGAAGTGGTTTTTTCAGTTGCCGGTCACTCAGTGGCGGACAATAAAGATGAAGAAAAAAGTACCGGCACTTTTATAGATATCACGGTAGAAGATAACGGACCAGGCATCAGTGACAGCGAACAGATGAAGGTATTTGACCGTTTTTTCCGTACCAGTCACAGCGATGAGTCTGCCGTTGAAGGCAGTGGTATCGGTCTGTCACTGGTAAAAGACCTGGTTACCCTGCACGGCGGTGGCGTCAGTGTTCAGGCAAAAAATGATGCGCAGGGTCAAACCGGCAGTTGTTTTACCGTCAATCTGCCACTGGGTAAGGCGCATTTACATGAAGACGAAATTCAGATTCATCATTCGATTATGACAACGCAAGATACTGTCGCCTTAAGCAGCAAAAAGCAGACGGATCATGATTATGATAAAACGCTGCTGGTGGTAGAAGATAATACGGACATGCGCAATTTCGTGGTCTCACTGCTCGATCAGGATTACCGCATTATTGAAGCGGTGCAGGGTAAGCAGGCGCTGCAGAAATTAAGCGAACACAGCATCGACCTGCTGATCTCAGATATTATGATGCCAGTTATGGATGGTATCCGTTTGTTAGAAAACATTCGCAACAGCGAAACATGGCACGAGCTTCCGGTCATTTTATTAACCGCCAGGGCGGCGGATGAAGATCGCATTCAGGCACTACGCGCACGTGCAGACGAATACCTGGCCAAACCGTTTAACGCAGAAGAACTTAAACTGAAGGTGGCCAACCTGTTGCGCCGCACATCCACTCAGTCTCCGGCCGTGAGTCATAGCGAGAGTGAACGGCTGCCAGCTAAAGTACTAAGCGTGGAAGCTTATAGCAGCAAGTTTCTTAATAGTGCACGCGAGTGTGTGCTGCTGCATCTATCCAGTTCAGACTTCGATGTGACGGCTCTGGCAGATGCCTTGCACATGAGTCGCTCTACTTTACAACGCCGCATGGAAACCGAAGCGGGTGTCACCGCGGCGTTATTTATTCGGGAGGTACGTCTTCAGCAGGCGCATGAACTGCTTGAAAACAGAACCTATAGAACCCTCGCCGAAACGGCTTATGCCGTGGGCTTTAGTCACCCTGGCTACTTCTCTAAACTGTATAAAAACTATGCAGCGACACATGCGTAATCATCGTTTCGCGTTAACAATTTAGTGTCTGCCACATCTCACTGAGGCCTAAGTAAACACGGGCTTATCGTCATTAAACTGGCACAAATTTGTCAATTTCTAGCACTATCGGGTCAATCGTTTCATGCCCCATGTACTTTCTTACCAGCCTCAAACAGTATGCATGTAATCAGTATCACTATTCTCTGTGAGAAACATTGATGTTCTAACGCAATAATTAAGGAAAGATTATGTTCAAGGTCAGTAATAGAGTATTAAATACATACGCCCGCTGGCAGACTGCTGTCAGCTGCGCCTTACTAATATTTATGCTGAGCATAGGCGCGGCTACCCCTGCGGTTGCGGTAACAGGGTATCCGCTTATCGATAGCCTGACCGGTGCTTTTGGTGACGCGAATGACTTTATGAAGGCTGAGATTACTCGCCTGTTTAATGAATCGGGTATTGAAGCGGCAGCAAATCAGGCCAAAACCACACTGGATGGACTGGCCGAAGGTGCTGTACCTGTGATTGATGACCTGGCTAACCCGTATCAGGAAAATGCTCAGGTAGCCATCAGTCAGGCGATGAGCAAGGTACAAATTGCCACTGATATTCTCAATAAATTTGCCGGCGAAAGCGCTATACAAATGATTGAATTTTTAAAAAATAGCCCGCTATTTGCCGGTGCCGATTTTGGCATTACCACACCAACCGGGCGAATTCGCATACGCGTACAAGGCACAGAAGTGTCACTTTGCAGCACCGTTGTGGGCCCGTTGGGCTCAGTTATCGTCAGTGGTATCAGTAATGCTGAAAAACTGTGTAACTTCCCCGATGCACGCATGGCTAATCCGACCAAATCACTGATTGCCTTTACCTATATGGCAGCGGGTCATACACATGTTCGCACCACTCAGGTTCTTGTTCCTAACCTGGCTGAAGACTTAACCTTACTGCCTGCACCGATTGATGCAGCAACCTACGTAAAAACAATCGGTGGTCAATGGGTACAGATTCGCCTCGCTGGCGCAGACCCTGCATCGGTTATGCTGGAAGCAAAATTTGAAGTCGGTTTAAAAGGTAACGTCAGCTATGTCGTTGATGTAGAAGCGGAAGGTGAAGCGGCACTTAAATTAAGTCTGAAGCCAATTTATGCAGCTGAAGTGATTCGCAGCACCGGTGCCGTCATGCTGAACAAAGCGACGGCGCTTGGTCTGGACATGAATATCGCTAATCAGGCTGCTAATACCGCCGCTATTTTAAAGGCTGGCCTTCAACATCTCTCAGATATCGAACCACTATACGAAGAAGGTTTTGGTGATATTAGTATCGATGTCAAACTCACGGCCGGTATCGGTGCAGGCGTCTGGGATACCGGTATCTCAGTGGTCTCTGCAAACAGCACATTTAACCTGACTTATCCTCTGGGCAAGCTAATCACATTGAGAGCAGGCTTACTTGAAGAGTATCTGGACATTGCAATGGGCATGGCTGAGGTCAATCTTAAGCTCGGTACTTCTGTTCTCGAAGGTAAACCTGATTTCGCCACTTTTATAGACAGTTCGAAACAGGCATCATCTGATTTTGTTAACGGTGTAATGCAAGAATTATTAGCTGCCTCTGCGGTTAGCGGTTTTACGACGGAATCAACCTTAAAACTATCGATAGCTGGCGATGCAGACAAAGAAAGTATTGCACTTTATGAGTCCGGCCTTAAGCTTCCTGTCGGTGATATTTCACAAAGTCTTCAGGATAATCCCAATGCGTTTGGTGATGCCTTTTCTGCTATCACCTATCTGCTGCAAGCAGCCATCGACCCGGATGTGGTCATTAGCGATCAAACCTGGGCTGATCTTGAAACCGTCATCGTACCAGGTATTGAATTCACACTGAAAGTCAGAGACCCGGTCACACTGCTCATGTTCGGTTTCAGCGATGCTGACCTGCTCGAAACCATACAAACCATTGCCAGCATCAGGACGATTTTAATCAGCGTAGTGAACAGTAGCGTCAACGAGTCGTTGAACGATATACGCACCGCGATTGAAAACGTTGTCACAACAGCGATCAGCAATGCGGATGATGCTGTGATTGACTGGATTAATCATGCCAAAATTGAAAACTCAACATCCTTTGGCACCAATGGTGCGCTTGGTGCCGAAGCGGTTGCAGAACTGGGTGCCAGTATCGGAATAGAAGGTCACGTATCAGGTAGCATGTTCCTGCTATTACTTGACCTGCCCATCTATCAAATTCCAGATGATGCAGATAACCCTGAAGAACGAGGCTTGTTAGCAAAAGCCGCCATGCCCATTAATATGAGCCTTGATGCGGGTGCATCTGTCGGTGAAGGCGTAGAGTTAACTGTCGATGCAGGTGGTGCAGTTAGCCTTAACCTGTTCGAGCTCACCGCCAAACACTGGGAAGGTGATCTACCAACAGCCGCCTTAATGAAAGTTGCCGGTTTCTCAGTGCTTGAATTTGATGGCGTTATTAATCCTGATGAATCACTCGCCGGTTCTGGCTATTTAATGTTACCGATGGGTGGCATTGTTAGTGCCGATTTTGCAGTCGACCAATTAGGTAATGTGACTAGCGGTACGTGGAGCGGTGGTCTTGAGCTAGGCCCTCTGGGTAACTTCCCGTTTATTGTGGGCACGCTGGATAATGATGGTTTACACGGAACCATCAACATTAATCTGCTTGGATCTGGCTTTAACGCCAACTTTATTCTTAATTCAGCCGGTTTACTGCTCGGAAGTTATGATGGTGCTATTACCATTGGTGGTCATGAACTTGCAGCAGCCAATATTTATCTTGCCACGGATGGACAATTCAGAGGGCATTACGAAGGTGATATTGAGATCAGCGGATTCACCGCCGTCTCTAATCTAGACTTTGATAACAGCGGCTTCGCCGGTAGTAGCTATATGAATGTACTGGGCTCGGAGCTGGTAGCAAACGACATAGTGATCACCCGATCAGGTACTGTCTCGGGCACGTTTAGCGGTGACATTGTCGCCGGCTCGCACACATTATCAGCCGCATCATTACGTGTGGTGAATGGCGGTTTAATTGGTACTGCCATGATGGATTTGCCTGGTGTGGGTACTGTAGAAGTTGATCTACGGGTTTTCAATGGAAAAGTTACGGCCTTCTATCAGGGCGACCTGTTCAACGGTTTAGTTTCACAGGCGAGTTTTGAAGTTACTCATACTGACGTTGTGATGAGTGCTAACATTAATATATCGCAATTCCCGGACATTAGTAGTCAGGTACTTGATCTGGTTATCCTGGCAGCGCCATTGGCACAGCAAGGACTGGCAGAGGCAGAAGATGCTCTGCTGGCTGCACAGTCTGCTTTAGCCTCAGCGGAGCAAGAGCTAAACGCAGCCAGTGCTCAGCTGACTGCTGATCTTGAAGCTGCACAGCAAACTTTGCTTGATAAAATGACTGATGTGCAAACGGCTCTTCAGGAACTGAACGGAGTTATCACACAGATTAATGCGTTAAACGCTTATTATCAGGGCTTAATCAGTGCTGCACAAAACCAGGTCAATAGTGCGCAAGATAGCTATAACGATGCTAACAATTTGGTGAACTATTATAACCAGCAAATTAGTAATCTCGACGCCTGGTATAACAATTTATCCCTTTATAACAAAGCGAAACAGCTTGCTTATTACACCGCAAGACGAACACAACTTCTTGGCTATCGCGCAGCAGCAATCAGTGCCCGCACTGCGATACAAGTTACCCTCAGTGCGGCACAGTTAGCATTAAATGCGCTTAATTCAGAACTGGCAAATCTGCTAAATCCATTAAACACATTAAAGCTAGCCTTACAGCTAAGTTACAACACCGCTAATGATGCATTAACCATCGCACGGCAAGCGCTGGCAGATATTGAAGCCAGTATTCTTGCGGACACGGTACTTAGCCCCTTATACGATGCGCTAGATCTTGCAAGAGCAGGACTGACAGGCGCACAGGAATTAGTTAACGGGCTGAGCGGTGTGATTGCGATGAGTGAGTATTTTGCAACACAAGGAGCTGATGCGGCATTTACGGTACATACAGCAAATGTAACGGCTGGTTTGAGTACATTAATGAACAACAGCAGTTTTGAAATTGATGCACGGGTGACTTTCATGGGACAGCAAGGAAATATGAGATTAATGTTTGCCCCATTAGACCCGGTTAATAGCATGTATCAAGCCGTCAGCTCATTACAGAAAGGTACGCTGATTTTAGCGAGTAACGATGTTATCGCTCCGACAGTTGTTGCTGAGCAGCCTGCTGAATGGATAGCAGAGCAGACGCTGATCCAACTGACTGCCAGTGACAATACAAACGGTAGCGGTGTCGCATCAATCACCTATAGCGCAAGCGGTGCCCAGCTAATTTCTGAAGTGACCATGGCCGGTAAAGATGCCTTTGTATTAATCAATACAGAAGGTGCCACCACACTGAGCTTTTATGCCACAGACATTAGTGGTAATGTCAGTGAGGTAACAACCCTCAGTATTAATATCGACAACAGCGGGCCTCAAGTAAGTGTGACGCCATCTGGTATTAACTTAGGTGTCTATGGGGTGGTTATCAGTGCACAGGACCTGCTGGGATCTGGTATCAAATACATTGCGGTTAGTGCCAGTGGTGCTGAATTCTTTGCCGAAAGTATCAGCCATACAGATGAAATCGTCATCAGTTTAACGAGAGAAGGTATTACAACTTTAAACATTACCGTAATGGATGAGGCCGGCAATACAACTACCATGGCATATGATGTGACAGTTCCCCGGTTGATTGATGAAAATGGCATGCCGGTTTCTGATCCGGTTCCTGTTCATACGGTTGACAGTAATTCCAGCGGTGGTGGTTCATTGACTTCACTATGGATGTTGTTGTTAACATTAACGTTAAGCATAAGAGGCATGCGAACACAGCAGGGATAATGCTCTGACGAGTATGGTATTTACGACAGTGGCCTGCCTGCAGGCCACTGTCGTTTTGTTTTTAGTGAACGATCAATTAAATTTAAAGTTCAAATTCTTTCGTCATCGACAGATAGCTAATCTCATCATCGGCGAACTCACCCACTGAGTAAGTCACAGCGAATTTAAAACCTTTGTAAAGCTTGCTGACGGAAATATCGTAATCATAATAATCTGTATTTAAATCATCGATTTTTACCAGTCCGTAGTGCAAGCCGATGCTGACACCGCTGTCAGTTTCATATTCGGAGATCAGTTCATAATACTCGTAATCAAAACCCTGAAACTTACCAACCGAGTAAAATATCAGGCCGGCTTTACAAATACAGCCGATATAAATTTCACTGGTATCTTCGTCAAAATTGTTGTCGGAGTAATTGAAGCTGGTGTAACCCACATCAAATCCAAGATTGTCTGTCGCTTTCGTATAGCCCGCATATACGTCGGCTTCATAACCAGGATCAACATTTGAAGCCCAGGTGCCGACATACAAACCACTTTTATGCTCATAATCAAAGCCGACCTGAAGCGCAGGTTTATCACCTGTCTGGCTAATACCGTTAGTGACGTAATTACTTGTCAGAGTGATATTGGCTGTAAGTTCAGCCATGGCGGCTGATGTGTTGAACAGCACTGTCATTATAAAACTTGCATGCCAGCGTTTAATACCGTTCATAGAAATCCCTTCTAAAATAAGTTTACATTTTTTATTTTCGGACATTCAAACTTGTCCGGACTTATTTGGCTCACTATATCTTAAAAAGGCAACTAAATAGAATAATAGGGGAGCACGTTTAATTACAATCTTCGCCAGTGTGTTTTATTAGGTTTTCGTTAACTATGTCAGAGTCCTCTTTCACCGGCTTTATTAATTACCAAACAGGTTGAACAGGTTAAAGGAATTTGTATAAGGAACGAGTCGGGCTGAATTGGTTTTTTGCTGGATTAAAGTCAGATAAAGATCCATATTATGATCTGTCACGTTGTTTTCATTGAGCATTGCTTCTGTGAATTTTGTCGCCCGTAACATACTGTTCATGCCTTCGAGTATCGAGTAAGTGTCATCTGCTAACAAGATAATCTCCTGACCGAGATGCCAGTAAATACCCTGCAAGTTCATATCTGTCGGGTCAAAAGGCGGGACTAGTGGCACAATGTCTTTTTCTGTCACCATTCTGATTATATTCAGGTTTTTAAATTTATTACTGCCGCTGCTGTTAGTCACTTTCGGCTGGCCAAAGGTAATGATCTGGCTGATTTTATAATCATCAGTATTCAGGTGCATGGCCAGGATCAGTGCGATTGCACCGCCCATACTATGTCCTGTGGTACTGATGAGGTAACCGGATTTAATCAGCGGACGGATGTTTTTATATATGGCCTGTGCAGCCTGAGCGAAGCCGTCATGCAGGTAAATGCCGGTATGATGATCGGGAATTAATTTAACGGCGATATCAACCATTGCATTTTCAATATTTGAAGTACCGCGCACAGCGATGATTTGTGTTTTAGTTGCATCATTGGTGAGCAGAAAGTATGAAACCTGGATTTCAGGGATGTTATGGTGCAGGGTTAGTTCGTAGTTTTTTTGTAAACTCAGGCGGTTTATCTCTTGCTCTGACTGATAGGCCGCTTTTGCAAAAAGCGCATAATCTTTAATACTATTAAAATCAACATGGTTTTGTCCTGCCTGGGTTGTCGCGCTAAAACCACAGGATAATAGAATAGCGATCAGGATGCTGATGAGGTGAGTGGGACAGGGTTTACAGTGTATGGTCATTTCGTGTTTTTAAGATTGTGGCAATAAACAGAAGTTTAACGCATATATCATCACAATAAAGCATCATTACATCTGGTTGTGTTATTAATAGTTTATCTCTGACTCGATTTATCTCTTTAATCATGCGTCTTGACGGCGATGGTTTCTAATGGGAATCACTTTTTAACAAGTGAGGCGGATAATCATTAGTTTCGGCTTAAAGCTGCCAGAGGTTCAAATAATGATCAACCTTCAAGTAGTTTAAAAATAATCCCTTAGTCAGCTATAAGTGTGATATTTTCCGCTCATGCAAATTTAGTGTTCTGAACGCAATAGCGTAGTGCGGAATATGCAGGCAGTATTGCTATTTGGATTGACGGGCTGCTTGTGGCCTTGTTGTGGGCTTTTCATCATCGCAGGTTCTTGAGGACCACTTATTGCATAAACCGCTGTTGTGTGACTTTATGGCACATGCCGGAGCAGAATTCAAAAAATAATTTAAAACTTAAGGTAAGTGAAAATGACTGGTATTCGTAATTTTTTAATTAATATATTTATTGGCGGCTTTATTGTGTTGCTGCCAGTGATTATTATTTTTCAGATTTTACAGTGGCTGTATTCAATTTTTGAGGAGAGTAGTCGTCCTTTAAACACTTACCTGGTTTCTGAGTTTTCAATCGATGCATCGCTGGCAATTATGTTGAGTCTGATCAGTGTTGTCATTGCCTTTTCAGTTATTGGCATGATTGTTAGAACCCGGCTTGGTAACAGCTTATATGAAGTTATTGAACGAATGATCCTGTTTCGCATACCCGGATATAAAACGGTTAAAGAGCTTACGGATCAGATCAGTGGCAAACAAAAAGGACTGTTTCGTAAAGTTGCGCTGATTAATGTCGGTCATACCGGTGTATCAGCGACAGGATTTGTTGTCGATGAATTTGATGAAGATCATTCAACGGTATTTATACCGTGCGGCCCTAATCCGACGACTGGTTTTATCCTGCATGTGAAAAATGAAGATATTACAGTTGTTGATGTGCCTGTGGAAAAAGCAATGAAAACAATAATTGCCTGTGGCTCAGGATCATCCAAGATATTTTCTGTATCTCAGATTTCAGCAATAAACCAGAAATAATTGAATAACCGGGATCAAGCACTCTAGTATATTCACTGATTCCGGTTAATTTATATCTGCATGAACAGCTGCAGCTGGCCGGCTACTGTCTGGTCTTTATTGTTTCGATTTGATAAGCGGCATGGCAGGCAACACAGTTGTTCATCAATGTACTCATTTGCTTTAAGGTATGCTCTTTGTCCTGTAACTGCTCGGCATCCATGGCCAGCAAATCAAACTTTTGATGAGTATCAAAGCCGAGCTTTTTAAATGCCATCGGTAATTTCCCCATCAGACTTGCCGGAACACCTTGCTGGGCTGCACCGCCAGAAAGCCGGGCCTGTTCACTGATAAGCTTAAAATCAGCCTCACTAATACCGCTGCTGATTTGTTGAATACTGCTTAAAAAGCTTCGCATTTCTGCCAGTACCAGATCCCGTTCAGAAGGGTTGAGCTGAATCGCAAGCCGGCCATCCGCGCTACTTTTAGTATCACCGGCGACCATAAATTTATAGCCCGCTCCGGCGATAATCAGAAGCAGCAGACTCACCACTAACCAGCATTTTTTGCACATGATCTTTTCTCCGTATATTGATTTGCCGCTATTTTATCTGCGAATGTATTGTTTTAATATTGGAATCATCAGGAAACAGTATCCCAATGGTGGAATAATGGATATCAATACACTGCATTATTTTTCAGTGATAGCAGAGAAAAAGAGCTTTCAGGCGGCATCACAATTACTGGCTGTACCGCGTTCGACGCTCAGCCGAAAAATTGCCGAACTGGAAACGGCGCTGGGTATCCAGTTGCTTAACCGCACAACAAGGCAGGTGTCGTTAACAGAAACGGGTATGCTGATTTATCAGCAGTGTCAGCGTATGGACGATGTTTATGAAAGCATTATGGCTGTGGCGCAAAATTCCAGTAGTATGCCGAAAGGCGTTTTGAGGGTATCAGTGCCAGTGACGCTGGGGCGTTTGGTGTTTGCTCGCTGGATGGTCGCGTTTAATAAGCAGTACCCGCACATAACACTGGATATCTGTTTAAGTGACAGTTATGAAAATCTGGTTGAAAATCAGATAGATGTTGCCATTCGTGTCGGCGACCTGAAAAGCTCCAGTCTTGTCTGCAAAAAAATTGGTATGACACCGCGCTGGTTAGTGTGTTCTCAGGCGTTTGCCCGTCAACATAAACCTGAAGAGACACGGCAGCTGAATGAATTACCTTTAATCAGCCTGAAAACAGATCAGATCCCCGGCGACCGCTGGCGATTGTCACGCAAAGGGCGCACTGAGTTGTATGACATTAAACCGGCAATACAGGTTAATGACATGATGACGCTACTGGAGATCGTACGTGAGGGAGCAGGTATCGGCATGATTCCTTATTTTGTTGCGAAGCCTTATCTCAGTCCGAATGAGCTGACTCGTATCATGCCGGAGTATGAGGGAGAGCTGGCGACATTTCATTTGATCTATCAAAAGCGGGACAATATGCCAAGGAAGATACGCGTGTTTATTGAGTTTATCAGTCAGGCTATGCGGGATGAGGCGTCGTTACAGACAGGATAATTTTAAATATCATAACTCTCAATCAGCTATTAGGCGATTGCTTGTGTTGTCAGATTAATAAAAGGCTTAGGTTTAATACCTTAAGATTTTAATGTCGATAAGATATTGATTAATAAAGCGTGCTATTTTACTCTGCAACAAGGATGTACCAGTAGAAAAATAAAATCATACTTTCACAGGGAGTGAAAAAATGCACGTTGTTAATCTTCTTAATAAGCTGTCGCTTATTGTTATCTCAGTTATCATGTTCAGTGGCTGTTCTCCAAAGTCCGCTAAAATCGTAAAAAAAATACCTCAGCGCTATATCGACCGTCCCTACACCTTGCCAACGGGTAATAATAGCTGGACGGTTTCGGCACTGCAGCGGCATACGAGTTACACGGATACTGCTGAGTTTGCCGCCAGTGATGAAAAAGACTTTTTGCTGAATCCACTGGGCTGGGAGAATCCTATATCAGATAATGTGTCGGTTGAAATCACACCGTTGCCGGGAATCCGTTATCAGGTGTTAAAAACAGATAATAGCTGGCTGGGGGCCAGGCTAGACACCGTGTTATTTGTGACGATGGCTGAAATTCAATATCATTATAAACTGAGTGAAAATATTGCACTGGTTCCACAGCTAAATTATATCGATAGTGACTTTATCTTTGCCACTGGCAGCCAGCAGACTGCTGGTTTTAACTTAATATATCAGGCAAATGACTCGGTCGCCATCATTGCAGGTGTGGAGCGCGCCAGACAGGAAATAGAAGATGATTTTTTCTCCAGCTTCTTTGGCAGTGCATCGCCAGAAATAGATATAGACTATTTAACGGTGGTCAAACTTGGCTTTAATTATTACCTGAATAAAAGCTGGGATGTGTCGGTAAGCTGGCGAGAAACGACTTATGACGAAATCACTGAGGATAAATTACAGCATTTAGTGCTGGAAACGCGTTATTTTTATTAGCTAACCTGAGTTGCACTGAACGGATAGAGTCGTTCTACAAGCGACTGACGATCATGCCGGTGCTGCTGAAAACAAAGCTAAAACCGAATGCCAGCAACCGGCTCTGAAGTTTTAGCGGCTTATAAAAGAAGCACGGCTTTTAAAGCAATGTTATATTCCTGCCTGACTAAGATAATCACATTTAAATTATGAAGCTATTCCACATACTCGCCATTTTAATTTCCCTTTCTGCTGTTTTCAGTTTTATCAATTACCGCTTTTTAAAATTACCCACGGCGATTGGACTGATGCTGATTGCCATGCTCGCTTCGCTGGCCTTGTTAATACTCGGGCCGTTTTCGTTAGGTTTGCGCGAAGATGTCGCCGTGTTACTGGCCTCGATTGATTTTGACGAAACACTGCTGCATGGCATGCTGAGTTTATTGCTGTTTGCCGGTGCGCTGCATGTCAATCTGGATGACCTGGCTAAACAACGCTGGGTGATCACTGTGCTGGCGACGGCAGGTGTGCTGAGTGCCACCTTTATGATCGGATTTATGGCGTACTGGTTCTTTGCAGTATTAGGCATTGAGGTGCCGCTGATTTACTGCCTGTTATTTGGTGCATTGATCTCGCCGACGGATCCTATCGCCGTGCTGGGTATTCTTAAACAGGCCGGTGCCGCTAAAACACTGGAGACCAAAATCACCGGTGAATCGTTATTCAATGATGGTGTGGCCGTTGTCGTGTTCCTGGTACTGCTGAGTATTGCAACCGGTGAGAGCGAGGTGACAGTATTATCGGTTGCCGGTTTATTTGCTCAGGAAGTGATTGGTGGTGTCATTTTTGGACTGGCTATCGGCAGTCTGGCCTACTGGATGTTAAAGCAGGTCGACGACTATACGGTAGAAGTACTGATCACTCTGGCGATAACGATGGGAGGCTATGCACTGGCGGAGTGGTTGCATATTTCAGCACCGATAGCGATTGTTGTCGCCGGCTTACTGATCGGTAATCACGGCCGCAGATTTGCGATGTCTGAAAAAACCCGTCTGCATCTGGATAATTTCTGGCTATTGGTGGATGAAGTTTTAAACGCGGTGTTATTCGTCCTGATAGGTATGGAAGTGCTGGTACTGAGCTATCAGCAGTCTTATCTATGGGCGGGTTTAATAATGATCCCGTTAATTCTGCTTGCAAGGCTGGTCGCTGTCTGGGTACCGGTCAGTATGATGCGCCGTCACCGTGAATTTAGCCCGATGGCGGTATCGATACTGACCTGGGGTGGTTTGCGTGGCGGCATCTCTGTGGCATTAGCCCTGTCGCTACCTGCCAGTGAAGTGCGTGATGCCTTACTGACGGTAACCTATATCGTGGTGGCATTCTCTATTATTGTGCAGGGACTGACCATCGGCCCGTTAGTGAAATTTGCCAGTAAGAAAAATCAGGGATAAAGCTAATTACTGGGTTCAGCACCGCAGCTTACAAGTGATTGTAATTGTAATATCGTGCCTTTAGCAGTCGTGAAAAAGTAAGGGTTCAGATGAACATGAAGATAGCTGGTTTTTTTGTACAGCAAAAGCGCAGGGCATACAGCCTTCAACGGCGGGCAAAAAATCAGCAGCGTCAGGCTATATATGACAGACTGTGGCTCACTCTTTCAGGCTGGCCACACTTTTATTTCAACTACGTTTTTGCCGCAAGCTTTGATAGCCATATAGCAGCACTCTGCCAGATCAGGGATGCGCAAGAATTTCGTCAGTCACTGCTGCAATTGTTTGAACTGCATTACCTTTCTGCACTAATGAGTTTTAACGCCTCAGGCTTAATGCTTAATGACATTCAACAGCAGCATTTTTCAGATATGCAATATGGCTATCAGTGCCTGACTGAGGCCGCTTCTGATAGCGCGTCAGGTATTATCAATAACACCTTGCACGAGATGCTCTATTATGATGTGACTTATAGCTGGAGCAGCCAGCCTTTATTCGGGCCGTTCAGCAGCTACTACAGTGCCAGGGCACTGCTTTACCAGGTGAAACGAGAGCTGGATAAAAAAGCAGATTTAATTTAAATCTGCTGTCATTAAAACAACTAAAAAATATTACAATAAGCAAAATGATAATATTTTAAGAAAAATAAATTATTTCAAACAGTCAAAGCAGGTAGCGCATGAATTCGCTGGTAAAAATCATTACACAATATTTTCCTCTGTGGGCTGTACTGCTTTCGGCTGTTGCCTATTATTTTCCGCAGGGTTTTGTTGACCTAAAAACCGCTATCGTTCCATTGCTGGCCGTCATTATGCTGGGCATGGGGATGACCTTAACCGTTGATGACTTTAAGCGCGTTGCAGAAAAGCCCGGCATTATTTTAATCGGCTTGTTGCTGCAATTTTTAGTCATGCCATTAACCGCATATATAGTGTCGCTAAGCTTAGGCCTGCCACTGGCTATATTAACAGGCATGATACTGGTCGGTGCCAGTTCAGGTGGTACCGCGTCAAATGTTATCTGTTATTTAGCCAAAGGTAATGTGGCCTTGTCCATCACCCTCACACTGTGTTCAACACTGCTTGCCGTGATCGCTATGCCGGCACTCACCTGGCTTTATTTAGGTGAGCGTGTGCCGGTGCCGGTATGGGGAATGTTATATACCGTATTGAAAATTGTTATTGTGCCGGTAGTTGCTGGCGTATTAGTGAATCATTTTGCCGGCGAAAAACTAAAAACGGTTAAACCATGGTTGCCGGCTGTTTCAGTGCTCGCCATTGTTCTGATCATCGCCATCGTGGTTGCACTAAACCAGCAACGAATTGCCGAAATAAGTCTGTTAATAGTCACCGCTGTCATATTGCATAATTTAATCGGCTTATTAAGCGGTTACTGGGTCACAAAATGGCTGGGGCACAATCAGCAAACCTGCCGCACATTAGCCATAGAAGTCGGCATGCAAAACTCCGGCTTAAGTGTCGCGCTTGCGATTAAATACTTCTCACCGCTTGCCGCACTACCCGCAGCCATTTTTAGCATCTGGCATAATATCTCAGGCTCGTTACTGGCAAGTGCCTGGGCAAGGACCCGGGAAAAGGCAAATGATAAATAATGTCAGGCTCCCCGGCGTCTTTATCGCCTAACCAGGCCCGTCATCCCGGCAGTCATTAAGCCGGGATCCATAACATAAACCAGCCAAAGTCCGGCTCATGAATTAACCAATAAAAACACAGACCCGGTGCTATTAATAAAGTGAGTGCTGAGGTAGTATCGAATAAAGTGATAGAAAAAAGTACAATCATAAGCTTGTCGTGGGAAGAAGCTGAAGAATGCAGGATTGGCGGCTGAAACAGCATCAGGCGAATCAGGATGATACGAAATGCCATCATCAAAAAAGGCTCTGACATCTATGATTCTGAAAGATTTAACGACACGAGACAGCATTGAAAAAACAAACACTTACCGCATGCCTGCTAACGGGCTTGATATTTCTTACTGCCCGGCCCGGCCTTGCTGAAAAATACTCGGCTCGTCAGCATGAAGCACATGAGCACGGCAGCGCTCGCCTGATGATCGCGAGCGAAAAGAATTCATTACAGATGGAGCTGCTTAGCCCGGCAATCAACCTGCTTGGTTTTGAACACCGGCCGAGAAATAAAAAGCAGCGTGATGCGGTAGATGAAGCAATAAAAACCCTGAAGTCTGCTGATGAGATTTTCAGCATCCCCCTGGCCGCGCAATGTACACTTGTACATGCAGATATAAAAACCTCACTGACTGAAGATGAACATGACGAGCACGAAAAACACCTGCATCATGAGCATAATAAGCACGAAGGGAAAGCGGCGGAGCAGCATGCCGGTTTCAGCTCAGAGTATGATTACCAGTGTGCAAACCTGCCGGCTCTTAAGCAGATCCGGCTAAAACTGTTTGAACGGTTTCCCGCGACGCATAAACTGGATGTACAGATGATTACAGATAAAGGCCAGAAAGCATTTGAGCTTGATCGTGATCATCCGCTCATTAGCTTCTGATTGAGTGGCTGGAATTATGCAACAGACCGAAACAGTCATCGACCTGCAACAACTTCGCTTTCGCTGGTGTGACAACCAGCCATGGACAATCGATATTGATTCGCTGCAGATCAAACAGGGCGAGCGCGTCTTTATTAAAGGCCCCAGCGGCAGCGGTAAAACGACTTTACTGAATCTGCTGGCGGGTGTGCTGACTCCCCGGCAGGGACATTGCCGGATTCTCGGGCAGCAGCTGGCACAGATGAAAGCCTCACAACGCGATGCCTTTCGTGCCGACCATATCGGTTTTGTGTTCCAGCAGTTCAACCTGTTGCCTTATCTTTCGGTGATCGACAATGTGACGCTGGCCCTGCAGTTTTCCAGTCGCCGGCGTGATCGTGTCACTCACCCTGAGCAGGAAGCGGTGCGGCTATTAGATCAGCTCGACATGGCAGAGCCACAGCTGTTAGCGCAACCGGTTGCTGAGCTCAGCGTTGGCCAACAACAGCGTGTTGCGGTTGCAAGAGCATTAATCGGCAACCCTGAAATCCTGATCGCTGATGAGCCAACATCGTCACTCGATGCCGACCGGCGCGAAGCATTTATCAGTCTATTGCGCCAGGAGTGTGAGCAGTGCCATAGCACGCTGATATTTGTTAGCCACGACCAGTCGCTGCAGCAATACTTTGATCGCAGCATTGACCTGCGCGAGATTAATGGCGCTGCGTTATCCCAGTCGTTCTCAGAGGCAGCGCAATAACATGGCGATTGTTAATCTTGCGCTGAAAAGCCTGTGGAATCGTCGGCTGACGGCAAGCCTGACCCTGGTTGCGATCAGCCTGAGTGTCGTGCTGTTGCTCGGGGTAGAAAAATTGCGCAACGAATCGCGGCAGAGTTTTGCCAACACGATTTCAGGCACCGATTTAATTGTGGGTGCGCGTAGTGGCAGTACGCAGCTGCTGCTCTACTCGGTATTTCGAATTGGCAATGCGACGAATAATATCTCCTGGAAAAGCTATCAGGAGCTGTCGAGTCACTCGCGCGTTAAATGGAGCATCCCTATTTCACTTGGTGACTCGCATCGTGGTTTCCGGGTGATGGGTACCACGGCGGGTTATTTTAAATATTTCCGTTACCAGCAGAAACGCCTGCTCAGCTTTGCCGAGGGCCAGCCGTTCAATACACTCTATGAAGCAGTGCTGGGTGCTGATGTTGCCAAAGAGCTGGGTTATACACTTGCGCAAAACATCGTTATTGGTCATGGTGCTGGAGCAATTAGCCTGGTCCGGCATGACGATAAACCCTTTAGCGTTGTCGGTATCTTAAACAAGACCGGCACACCGGTTGATCGCACCATCCATGTTAGTCTGCAGGCGATTGAAGCCATCCATATTGACTGGCGGGGAGGGACAAAACTGCCCGGCTTCTCAATCTCGGCCGAACGGGCTGCGGCAATGCAGCTGCAACCGAAGTCGATTACGGCCTTTATGCTTGGCCTTAATTCACGCCTCTCGACCTTTCAGGTGCTGCGCCAGATTAACCAGTACAAGCAGGAGCCACTGCTGGCGATTATACCCGGCGTTGCGTTACAGGAATTGTGGGACATGATCGGTTTCGCTGAAAAAGCCTTACTCGCGATTTCCGTATTTGTCGTGCTGGTGGGCCTGACTGGTATGGTCACTGTTATACTCACCAGCCTGAATGAGCGTCGCCGCGAAATGGCGATTCTGCGATCGGTGGGTGCAAGGCCGGTGCATATCTTCGGCTTAATACTCGGCGAGGCCGTCACGCTCACGCTGATTGGCAGTGGACTTGGCCTGTTACTGCTTTATGGCCTGATGTTTTTCGCACAACCGCTGATCGAAACTCAGTTCGGACTTTTTATTAATATAGGCTGGCCATCCGCTCATGAATTCCAGCTTCTCGCTGCCGTCATTATTTCTGGCGTACTGGTTAGCATAGTACCTGCCTACCGCGCCTATCGTTACTCACTCGCCGATGGCATGAGCATACGCATTTAACGAGGACAACCATGTTACGCAAACGATTATATAAATATTCACTACTCACTGTTGTTTCTGTTGTGCTAGCCAGTCATTTGAATACAACTCTGATGAACCAGGCCATGGCCGCCGGGCCTGCAGCGAAAGCCAATGAGAAAGCCAATGAGAAAGCCAGTGAGCAGGCAAAAGAGCTGGACTGGTCTGACCTGGTACCGGCAGACTGGCAACCTGAGAAACTTTTTCAGGGTATCAGTCTGGAAGGCATTGAGGATGATGATCCGCGTGCAAAAGTGTACCTGGAAAAAATGCAAAAGATCTGGGCTGAGGCACCTGTTGTCACCAAACTTGATGGCAAGCTGGTTAAAATCCCGGGTTATGTCGTGCCACTTGAAGATGATGGCACCAAGGTAACCGAGTTTTTGCTGGTTCCCTACCACGGTGCCTGTATCCATGAGCCACCACCACCAGCGAACCAGACCGTGTACGTTAAAACCGGAACAGCCGAAGCAAAGATCCGCAAAATGTTCGACACGGTCTGGGTTACCGGTATTATGCAGCTGGAAAAAATTGACCGTGAACTGGCAACCTCAGGTTACACAATAAACGCGATCAAAGTCGAACCGTTTGAATAATAAGCCCGGTCAAAGCAGTAAACGGGGCACAGTGACGCTCTCCAGATTTAAAGAGCTTAGAGAGTTTTGTCATCACGACACAAACTCCTGTCATTCCGGCAGTGTTTAAGCCGGAATCCACAACCCCAAAACCACCAGTCCTCATCCGTCATCCACAGCAAAAACCACACGCTAAAGGGGTCAAAGTGAACCTGCCCCTTAATATCCCTAACCTTAACATTCTATATAATGGTATTGAGATGTAATTAAATAATGGTTTCGCCAAATAAAGGCAAACCATTTTCAGCTATCTGCTGGCGTAAACTGGCATTTATAAAAAATACAGAGACACTAAGTGTAATGTTTTTACAGTGCCGGTGAATTACAGACATCGCTTCATCGCGGCTGTGGTATTTGTTTCGGGTTTCAAATTTTCCTTTGCCATCAGACACGCGCCATTTATTTTTAGATTTAACAAGATTTAGCCACGGCTCACGTGTTTCAATCCCGGTACGTTCAACACAGCTATTAAAAGAGCGGCCTAACCGGTTTAAAGATTGAGGGATTTCAACGTCGTAATGACGTTTGATCGCAGTCAGGTTCTGGCTGTATCGTGTTTCCTGAATGTCACCGTCTGCCCAGGCAATACCATCAAAACCATTTTGACTGGCGCGAATAAGCATGAGCTTAACGGCCAGGGCTGGCCATTCTTTTTTAAACGGCGCGTTAGCAATTTTTCCCCAGTATGAATTATCGTAGCCATGCACATGACCATTTTGATGCCAGTCACTTTGGGTCTCTTCAATGAATAATAATTTATTGCCCTGTTTATCATGCCGTGTCGTCGTGCGGATATGCAATAACACATTGTGATCAAAATAATGTGCACCAAAAAATATACGCGGGTAATCTGGCAAGCTAACAATCCATTCCCTGTAATGTTCACCGCCAAACAGTGAAAGGTGATCATAATGGGTGTTAAACTTAATGCCGCTGCGTAAATCTATGTATGCTTTTGCGTGAGCATCTGCCGCGCTTTTAGCAGCATCACTGTTATCAAAATATAGAGCCTGAGCATCATTATTAACAATCGCTCGGCCATAAGGGTCCAGTGCAAACCAGAACTTATTCATCGCCATTTTGTGTGCATAAGTGAGCGTTTTAATAACACCAACACGGTAGTTAAAACGTTCATCAACATAACGAAGAATGCAGTGGCAGCTTTTATCGAGTTTTAATGCAGCCTGGTAAACAGCCTGGTGTGGCATGTGATGTGCCACCTCTTTAAAACCAAGTCCACCGTTAGTTCCCCAAATCTGTTCACAGCTTAAGCTTAAGCCCAGGTCAGAAAAGTTAATTGCATCAAGAATTTGATCTTTAGACAGTATGCAGTCATCCGTTTGAGACAATAAAAACGCTGACAAACCAGACCAGCAGATTTCTTCTTCTCGAAGCCCGGTCTGTTTCATATTGTTTACTGTAGCTCGCCATTGAGAAGCAGAGGCGCGAGACATTGCTAATGCCTGAATGCGTTGCCTTAATAAGCTGTATAAAAATTGAGGAGATGAATTGTTTTTAGACGATAACTGGGTTTGATGATCAACCAGACGTCTGCGAGCAGTTTCAATACGCATTTTCTGTGCTGGTTGTGCAATCCAGCTTTGCAATTCACTCTTATCTTCATCACTCCAGTCATCGGCAAGGTGAATGTCTGCGAGTGTATAACCAGAAAAAGTGTAATCGTATTCAGTCCAGCCTCGTTTAATGTTGCCATCGGCATCACGCAGCCGGTAAACCACATCCACCAGCACATATAAAGCCCTGTGCCCGGCATCTGGAGCAGGTCCTTTATGTCTCAGCGCATTAAATTTGCTGCGGGCGGTAGAAATATCCACCGCCCGGCCACTGGCTAACAACAACATAAACAAAATCCTGGGGGGGAAGTTGGTTTATAAAGTATGTCTGTCTTACTAACTAATATAATGAGATATGAAAAACCATTCAACCATGAATATTGTATGGAGTTTAATTGAAGAAAAGTAGGGGCGGCACACAGTTTGCCGAGTATTAGTGAAATCTGTGTTCTGCCCTCGCTTAATTGTGAATCATATAGCATCAATGGGTTTCGAAAACTGGGAAATAAAAGGGCTCATCCACAACCCTGAGACCGCTTCATGAATTAATCACTAAAAACACAGATCCGGTGCTATTAATAAAGTGACTGCTGGGGTAGCATCGGACAAAGCGATATAAATAAGAACAGTCATAAGATTGTCATAGAAAGAAGGTGAAGATCTTAACCGTGATCTGTCGACTAATGTCTGAAGTCCATTGTAAGTGAATACCATTTGTTAGCGCTTTTTTGATCTTTGCATAATAAGTGATGACTTGTATCTTTTTCTGAAAAACCGCTGAAATAACTATAATAATAAATTTGAATTGAAGGGATCCCATGCAAAAGAAATTACAGACTGTCACCTCAACGCCTGCCTATGTGATAAACCGAAGCCGTACAGATACAAGTTATACAGTCTGGCAATTTAATCCTGACAATCCTGAGCTTTTGAGCCGACATGTGTCACAGCAGCAAACGGCGCTGGATAGCGAGAAGTATCATCTCTGTACTGTTGGCGGCTATCTGCTGGCCTACTCGAAGCAAAGCGGGGATGATGCTTATGATATCGATTACTCCGTGTTCAAATTTAATCCTGATATTAACAATCCGTTAAACAGCAAGGTGCATCAAAAAGGTCACTGGAAACGCAGCAAATTTATCAGTTACAGTAATCATCTGACATGGAATAAAAAAGAACCTGTTAACCTGCAGCTGATTCCAATGACCGGTTACGTATTGGCATACACGCCAACGTCTGCCAGAACGACCTATTGCCTTTGGAACTTTGATCCCGCACTTGATTCGCCTGAGAACAACGACCCGCTTGCAAATTCAATCTCTACCATGGATGCGTTTTCTGTTATTGGCGGGGATAGTCGGTTAATTCCAGTCGGTAATTATGTGCTGGAATGGATGCCTGCTGAAACATCTTCTTTTTATCGGCTCTGGAGTTTTGATCCGCAGACGATGACACCGTTAGCACTGCCAGCAATATCTGAAGGCACATGGGCTGATATCGATAAAGCTCATCAATTACTGGTGCTTGGTGATTACCTGCTCGACTGGGTGCCGGGCGACCGCTCATATCGCCTTTGGTTGTTTGACCCCCGGCAAACAACAAACCCGTTAGTCGGGCCGGTGCGTAGCGGAACGCTGCCGTCGGCGTTTGATGTGGACGGGGTGTTAACGCCGGTGCAGACTGAAACGCCAGTCTGTAAAGATAATACCAGAATACCCGGAACTATGGACTTTATGCGCGACAAAATAAAACATGTTGTTGTTTACATGGTCGAGAGCCGTTCCATGGACAGTGTTTTAGGCTGGCTTTATGAAAACGCTGAAGAAAAAATCAATTTTATTAATGGTGAAAAAGAATTCGCGGGAAGTAAAGAATCGTACTTTAATAAAGCTGATAATAAAAAGTTTAATGTTTATAAATACAAGCACGGTAAGTTAAGTCAGGACTACGATCTGAATGCGCCGGCGATGGATCCCTACCACGGCACGCCGGATTCTATTCATCAGCAGTACAGTGACGGTTACGCGGCTTACTTTGCCGGTAAGCAGCCAGACATGGGCGGCTTTGTGAAAAACAATTGCAGCGCAGATGTCATGGTGACACTCACGCCTGAACAACTGCCCGTTCTGAACGGGCTTGCTAAGTCGTATGCGGTCAGTGATCAGTGGTTTAGTGCCTTGCCGGGCGGTACCGATAGTAACCGGGCGATTGCGTTAACGGGTTCGGCATTTAATATTACCACCACACTGGAAGGCAACCCGCAATACGAAAACTTTGCTGACAGACCCCACCGGCAGTCCTTATGGAAAGTCTTATGGAATTACGGCTTCAATGACTGGAAAATTTACTGGTCAGTGAAATGGCTGGATGAAGTATTTACCTATCAGCTTTATTTAAAGGGCGATATCCCGTCTGTGGATAATAATGTCAGCGACGGAAAAACAGATTATATTGCACCGATTGAACAGTTCAAAACAGACGCAAAGAACAATCAGTTACCTAAGTTTTCTTTCCTTGAACCGGTCTGGATCGCGCCTTCGGGAGCCACATCCTATCATCCGGGTGGAAACCTTGTTCCTGCTGAGAAAGCACTCAATGAAATTTATGAAGCGGTGACGAACGGCCCGGGCTGGGAGCAGACGGCACTGATCATTACGTTTAGTAAAGGCGGTGGTTTATATGACCATGTCGCCCCGCCTAAAACCATTAAGCCGTGGCCTAAGGACATCAACGATGGTTTCAGTTTTGATGTGCTGGGGCCGAGAGTGCCGGCGATAGTGGTTTCAAGTTGGGTTGATCAACAAACGGTGTTTCGGGCGCCCGGCGATACGCCATTGAGTGCCACCTCGTTAGCGGCGACGCTGCTCGAATGGTTTGGTATACCGAAGGCGCGCTGGGGGCTGGGTGACCGTATTCCCGAGTCAGAAACATTTGAATTTGTGTTTGAGCGTAAAACGCCGCGAAAAGATAAGCCTCGTTTCACTCCGCCCTATGATCAGACGCATCCGAAACCGCAATCTTCTAAATGGAAAAAACAAGCGGGCTCGGCT
>Ga0224506_10000573_pt1 | contig 30288 bp, 24 predicted proteins | sample SF_Jan12_sed_USG_2_FD_169108 | JGI IMG/M metagenome (GOLD analysis project Ga0224506, IMG submission 169108) | Sediment microbial communities from San Francisco Bay, California, United States - SF_Jan12_sed_USGS_8_1 | ecosystem: Environmental > Aquatic > Marine > Sediment | place: USA... | reverse complement strand
ATTTTTTGAGTACGCCTTTAGTGCTACAAATAGTAAAAATGAAGAATCCATTATGATAGGCGATAATTTAAAAACAGATATTGCTGGGGCAAATAATGTAGGTATGGATAGTGTCTACTTCAACCCGTCTGGTTATGCTAAACCTCATAAAGCCAATTTTGAAATTAAAGCACTGAGTGAACTTTTGGATATTCTTTAAAACCCAAATTTAACATCTCAAAAACAGTAGCTTTAGCTAAAGGATTTCAACAACTGTATTCATTATAATTCTCCAAGTAATTATTACCTTTGCAGTCGCAAACAATAATAAAATTAAAAGACAACTATTATGCCTAAGGGAATATATAATGTGCCTCTCCCAGATAATGAACCAGTATTAAGTTATGGTTCAGGATCTAAAGAAAGAGAAGAGCTAAAAGCAACTTATAAAGAGTTGAAATCAAAAGAAGTTGATGTGCCAATGTATATTGGTAGTGAAGAGGTTAGAACAGAGGATAAGCAAAAAATGACCTCTCCACATGATCATCAACATGTCTTGGGGTATTATAATAAAGGAACTAAAGATCATGTGGAACAAGCTGTCGAAGCTGCGTTAACAGCTAAAAAGGATTGGTCAAACCTCCCTTGGGAACAAAGAGCAGCGATATTCTTAAAGGCAGCTGATTTATTAGCAGGACCTTTCCGTGCAAAAATTAACGCAGCTACAATGTTGGCGCAATCTAAAAATGCTTTTCAGGCCGAAGTAGATGCAGCTTGTGAATTGATAGATTTTTTAAAATTCAATGTACAATACATGAGTGAAATCTATCAACAACAACCCGAGTCGAATGATGGAATGTGGAATAGATTAGAGTATAGACCTTTGGAAGGATTTATATTTGCAATTACACCCTTTAACTTTACTTCAATAGCGGCTAATTTATGTGCTGCACCAGCATTAATGGGCAATGTAGTTGTATGGAAGCCAGCTGAAACGCAAGTATATTCTGCTCAGGTAATTATGGAACTTTTTAAAGAGGCAGGGCTGCCAGATGGTGTAATTAACATGGTAACTGTCGATGGCCCAGATGCAGGTGATGTTGTTTTTAAACATAAAGATTTTGCAGGTTTACATTTTACAGGCTCTACTGGGGTTTTCAGACATTTATGGCAAGAAATTGGTAATAACATTGCCAATTATAGAAGCTATCCTCGTATTGTAGGAGAAACAGGAGGTAAGGATTTTATTGTTGCTCATAAATCAGCCAATGCTGCGGAGGTCGCCACAGGAATTTCAAGAGGAGCATTTGAATATCAAGGTCAAAAATGTTCAGCAGCTTCAAGAGTTTATCTACCTACTAATATTGCTGATGAAGTGATAGCTAAAGTGAAAACAGATGTAGAATCTTTCAAAATGGGAAGCCCTGAAGATTTTACAAATTTCATTAATGCGGTAATTGATGAAAAAGCGTTTGATAAAATTGCGAGTTATATAGATTTTGTAAAAAAAGAAAACGATGCTGAAATTGTAGTAGGTGGAGGGTATGATAAATCTAAAGGGTATTTTATAGAACCTACAGTAGTAAAAACTACTAACCCTAAGTTTAAAACTATGTGTGAAGAAATTTTTGGACCTATTATTACAATTTATGTGTATGATGAAAATGCTTTTGAAGCAACTTTGGATTTAGTAGACAGTACTTCGGAGTATGCACTTACAGGTGCTATATTTTCTAAAGATAGATATGCAGCTACCTTAGCAACTAAAAAGCTAGAAAATGCGGCAGGTAACTTCTATATAAATGATAAGCCTACAGGTGCAGTGGTAGGGCAGCAACCATTTGGTGGTGCTAGAGGATCAGGAACTAATGATAAAGCAGGTTCTGCGCTTAACCTTATTCGTTGGACATCACCTAGAACTATAAAGGAAACATTTGTACCACCTACTAATTATCGATATCCATTTATGGAAGAAGATTAAAAATAATCTCAAATCGAATTATTTTTCTCAAAAAGAGAATGACAAAATCTATAAAGTGCCTAAATTTAAATATTTAGGCACTTTTTATTTTGGTACGGAAACTGTGTTAGTATGGAGTATCTAAGAAACTTCAAAAAATGAAACACGTGGAAGGCAGAATTATTGACTACAGAAAGCTAAAGGAAACTTTTTCGAATAATAGAAAGGAAATGGAGCAGGTTATGCAGGGTTTGATATTAACAGCACATGAAAAAACTCCTGCTTTAAAGCGTTATTATGTGGTTGAAAATTGGGAAGAGTTAAATAATACAATTCGTTTTATACAATCAGTATTTAAACATGTTTCTACAGAGCGTTTAGATGAAGTATTAAATAGACTTTACAAGTTAGAAGAACGTAAAAAAACATCTAAGGAATTAAATGATGCTATAGAAGAAATAGCTGATTTATCATCTAATATTATCCAAGATATAGAATACTATTTAGTCGAAGGGAAATAGTAAAATAAAAGTATTATGTGTTTCAAGGTTTGATATGCATTTGTTGGTTTTAACGCATGTTTCTTGAAATAGGTCCCACAGTTATGTGGGACTTTTTTTATATAAAAACCGAAGCCTATCTGATCAGAGTACAAGTTTTTAACTTTTAAATTGTCATTTCATAAGCTTGATTCCGTTTTTACTGGAATCAGGACTGGAGAAATTTATAACCATCAAGAAAATAAAATACAAAATGATGAATGTTTTAACGATTTTTAGTCTCAATAATCGAGATAGAAATCAATAGTTAAACAATTATTAAATAACTTTGAACTGAAATATTTGTAATACTCTTTTCATTGTTTCTAAATATAGCGGTTCACAAATATTATTAGGGATGGAAGATTAAGTTTAGAAAATATTATGGCTTTGAAAATATATACTAAAACAGGTGATAAAGGTACTACAGCTTTGTTTGGAGGTAAAAGGGTCTCAAAAGCACATGATCGTATTAGTGCTTACGGTACTGTAGACGAATTGAATTCTTATATTGGATTGCTTCGAGATCAGAAAGTAAATCAGGACAATAAATCTGTGTTAATAGAAATACAAGATAGGTTGTTTACACTAGGGTCTATACTTGCTACTGAACAAGGGAATACTAAAGTAAAAGTACCTTCTATAATAGAAGATGATATTATTTTATTGGAGAATGAAATTGATGAAATGAATGAAAAATTACCTGAAATGAAAAATTTTGTTCTTCCAGGAGGACATCAATCGGTTTCATTTTGTCATATAGCTCGTTGTGTATGTCGTAGAGCAGAGAGACTCACAATAGCATTAAGTGAGCATGAAGAGATTGAAGAAGTTGTAATAAAATACCTTAATCGATTGTCAGATTACTTGTTTGTACTCTCCAGACTCATGACCAAAGAACTTAATACAGAAGAAACACTATGGAAACCTAGGATGTGAATAAAACAAAAACATTTTTTCGATAAAACTTGTTTTATGTTTTTCCACTAATTCTTTTTGCAAAAACAAAAAAAATATTTTCATAAATCATCTTTCCTTATAAGTAGTTGAGGTGGTTATTTTGAGAGGCTTCATACATAATACAATACATTAACTAAAATTTATAATTATGATTCAACAAAATTTTTACTTATCGTTTATTACGAAAAGAATTATATTATTTTCTTTTATTACGTTATGGTCAACAGCCTTATTTGCTCAGACTAATGTAAAAGGAAAAATAACTGATGAAAATGGCTTAAGTATGCCAGGTGTGAATGTTGTTATTAAAGGTACTACAATTGGTACAGCTAGTGATGATAATGGTACTTATTCTATTCAATTACCTGCTGATCAAAATGTGTTAGTTTTTTCATTTATAGGTTATGTTAATGATGAAGTTAATGTGGATGGGAGAACAGTTATCGATGTAAAGATGTCTCCAGATGTAGCAAATTTATCAGAAGTAGTTATTGTAGGTAGTCGTAATAAAAACAGAACTGAACTTGATTCTCCAGTTCCAGTGGATATTATTGATGTATCTGATATAGCAGCTAAAACAGGTAAAGTTGAAATTAATCAGATGTTGCAGTATGCTGCACCTTCTTTTAATGCAACAAAACAATCAGGTTCTGATGGTGCTGATCACATTGACCCTGCTTCTTTACGTGGTCTTGGCCCAGATCAAACTTTAGTATTGATTAATGGTAAAAGAAGACATCAATCATCTTTAGTAAATATTTTTGGAACTCGAGGTCGTGGTAACTCAGGAACTGATTTAAATGCACTGCCAGTAGCTGCCATAAAAAGAATTGAAATATTACGTGATGGAGCTTCAGCACAATATGGTTCAGATGCAATTGCTGGTGTTATTAATATAGTGTTGAAAGATAAAACAGATGGTATTTCGGGTAGTTTAACCTATGGGGCATATAGCACTAATGTAGGGGGCGATTTTTCACAACAAATTTTTGATACTCAAGGAGGGTGGAGTCCAACTCTTTCAAATATTGAAGGTAAAAATAGAATAGATGGAGAAAACAGAAGTTTTGATGGGAACTCATTAAAATTTGACATGAATTATGGTGTTCCATTAGGCTCAAAAGGAGGTTTTGCCAATTTTACCACTGAGTTTTTATCAAAAGAAAGAACTCTACGTCCAAGTTTTGATTGGAGAGAGGGCTATGGAAGTGCAGCAATCGATGGGTTTAACTTTATGCTTAACTCAGTAATCCCTTTAGATGATAATACAGATTTTTATGCATTCGGTGGTAGAAATTTTAAAAATACCAATGCTTATGCTTTTTCGAGAGGTAGCTTTGCAGATGGAGATAATCGTTCTGTTCCTAGTTTATATCCAAATGGTTTTTCGCCAAGAATAACTTCAAATATAACTGATATTTCAGGTTCAGTTGGAGTGAGACATACAACGGCAAATGATTGGAAAGTAGATTTTAACAACACGTTTGGGAAAAATTATTTCCATTATTTTATTAAAGGAACAAATAATGCTTCTCTTGGGGATGCTTCACCTACAGATTTTGATGCTGGAGGACATAGTTTATCCCAAAACACAACAGGGTTAGATTTTTCTAAATATTATAAAAGTGCATTATCGGGAATTAATTTAGCTTTTGGATTGGAATATAGAACTGAAAATTTTGAAATTTTTGCAGGTGAAGAAAGCTCTTATGCAACATACGATATTAATGGAAGAGCGATAATTGATCCAGCAAATCAAATTGTAGCTTTTGATTCAAATGGGGATGATTTGCCAGGTGGATCACAAGGTTTTCCAGGTTACAGCCCTAGTAATGAAGTGGATAGAAGTAGGACTAATTTAGGATTGTATTTAGATACGGAGTTTAATTTCACAAAGGATTTAATGGTTGGGGCAGCAATTCGATTTGAAGAGTATAGTGACTTTGGAGAAACTTTTAATGGTAAATTAGCATTGGGTTATAAAATTGGTGACAATTTTTTACTTAGAGGATCAGCTTCTACTGGTTTCAGAGCACCTTCACTAGCACAAATTTATTATAACTTGATATTTAATAATATTGTTGCAGGTCAATCTGTGCCTTCTTTACTATCAGCCAACAATAGTACAGTTACTAAAGCATTTGGAGTACAACCATTAAAGCAAGAAACAGCTACTAACATTAGTGTTGGTGGAACAATGAAAAGTGGTGGGTTTAGTGCCACTGTCGATGGATACTATATTGCAGTGGATGATAGAATTGTTCTTACCGATGGATTTGATGCGTCAGGGTTAGGGTTAGGCGTTGATGCTGCCCAATTTTTTGTTAATGGGGTTGATACCAGAACAATGGGAGTTGATGTTGTGTTGGGTTATGATCTAGACTTTGGAAATAGTAGTTTGAAAGTTGGTTTGGCAGGAAATTATAATAAGTTAGAAATAGCCAACATTAATCATGGAGCTTTAAATGAGTTTACTTTTTTCGGGCCTTTTTCTAGAGCTTACTTAGAAGCAGCAGCACCAAAATATAAAATTGGTCTAAACCTAGACTATACATATGATAAGTTGTCCGCTCAATTAACGGTTACTCAATTTAGTGAGGTAATTCTTCAAGATTTTCAATGGGTTGATACACCTGCAACTACACAAGCTGAAGCTGATGCACTTTTACTTGCAGCAACTGATACTTATGATGCAGCAATGACATTAGACTTTAATGTTAGCTATGCATTTACCAAACAGTTTAACTTGACTATTGGAGGAAACAATATTTTAAATAAATACCCTACACAACAATTTGATGGATGGACTGATCAAGGTGGTTTTTCAGATTCAGTACAAATGGGTACAGATGGTGCGTATGTATTTGGAAGAATAGGCTTTAATTTTTAAAAAAAGGAAGTAATAGTTTAGAAAAGTATTGAACATAGCCTACTAATCAGGATATGTTCAATACTTCTTTTTATCTACCTGTATTTTTCACAATGTTTTGTTAATTTGCACTTCTATTGTTAGTTAGGAGATTTCCTGAATAACAAAGTCATTTTCCTTTCTTTATAAGCTTTAATAGTTATGATTGATACAATCAATATTGATATAAAACAGACACAAAATTCTAAACTCAACAGTGTAGATTTTAATGACATTGAATTCGGGAAAGTATATTCCGACCATATGTTTATTTCCAATTATAGGGAAGGAAAGTGGGGAGGAAATAAAATTCTTCCTTATGGAGATATATCTGTAAGCCCTGCTACACCAGCTATACATTATGGTCAGTCAATTTTTGAAGGAATGAAAGCCTATCGATCACCAGAAGGTGAGATACTATTATTTAGACCTCTAGATAATTTCAACAGGCTCAATATTTCAGCTGATAGAATGTGTATGCCTCATGTGGATGAAGAAGTGTTCATGGAGGGACTTAGTCAATTAATTAAGTTGGACGAAAGTTGGGTGCCAAGTGCAGAAAGTACATCACTGTATATTCGCCCTTTTTTATTTTCGGCAGATGAATATATTGGTATAAGACCTTCAGTTGACTTCGATTTTATGATAATCACTTGTCCTGTTGGAAAGTATTATAGTAAACCAGTAAAGGTAAAAATTGAAACTAAATTTGCTCGAGCTGTAGAAGGAGGAACAGGATATGCTAAGGCTGGGGGTAATTATGGAGGAGCTCTTCATCCTGCTAAACTAGCACAGGAAAATGGATATGATCAGCTAATATGGACTGATGGTAAAGAGCATAAATATATTGAAGAAGCCGGAACTATGAATGTTCTTTTTGTTATTGATGATGTATTGGTTACTGCTCCAGCTGGAGACACAATTTTAAAAGGAATTACTAGAGATAGTGTGCTTACTTTAGCACGAGATTGGGGTATGAAAGTGGAAGAAAGAAAATTGGAGGTAACAGAGTTAATTGATGCTGTAAAATCAGGTCGATTGAAAGAAGCATTTGGAGCTGGTACTGCAGCTACAATTGCACATATTGCTACTATAGGTCATGAAGGAGTTGATTACGACTTACCCGAAATACAGAGTGATTCACTTTCTCATCGAATATTAAATGAATTAAATGCCATAAGAACTGGAAGAAAAGAAGATAAGTTTGGTTGGGTTCACAGAATTTAATTCTTTTATTCTCAAAACTCAGACTTAAAAAATATTATAACAATCATATATGAATTGATGTCGCACATAATGCGATCTTATTTTTAAAAACTATTTTTATTATGACGACAGATCAACTAAAAGATCTGAAAGCCCGAGTAGAGGCTTTGAGGAGGTATCTTTGACTACGATGTTAAAGTTAAAGAAGTAGAAGAGGAAGAATTACTTACCGCACAAGAAGGTTTCTGGAATAATCCTAAAGAAGCAGAAAAAGTACTTTTAGAAATCAAGTCCAAAAAACTTTGGACGGATGCTTTCGCAAAAGTAAATAGTGCTTTTGAAGATTTGAGTACCCTAAATGAATTTTATGAATTAGGTGAAGTTGATGAGGAGGAAATCAATGCAGAATACTCTAATGTAGAGGCTGATGTTGAAGAACTAGAATTCAAAAAAATGTTAAGTGGTAAAGAGGATCAGTTGGGAGCAATGCTTGAGATAAATCCAGGTGCTGGTGGAACTGAAAGTCAGGATTGGGCAGATATCATCAACCGAATGTATATCATGTGGGGTGAGAAAAAAGGCTACAATGTGAAGCAAGTAAATTACCAGTCGGGTGATGTTGCAGGAATAAAATCAGCTACATTAGAATTTACTGGAGACTTTGCATTTGGCAATTTAAAATCAGAGATAGGAGTACACCGTTTGGTGCGTATTTCCCCATTCGATTCAGGGGGCAGAAGACATACTTCTTTTGCTTCAGTATATGTATATCCTATAGTAGATGATACCATAGAAATTGATATTAATCCTGCTGATGTAGAATTACAAACTTCACGTTCAGGAGGAGCGGGAGGGCAAAATGTTAATAAAGTAGAGACAAAGGTGCAATTGACACACAAACCTTCTGGTATTGTAGTGGTTTGTTCTGTAGAACGTTCTCAATTAGCTAATCGTGAATTGGCAATGAAAATGCTTAAATCTAGACTTTATCAAATCGAAGTAGAAAAACGAAATGCCGAACGCGATAAGGTAGAAAGTGGTAAAATGCGTATTGATTTCGGTTCGCAAATAAGGAATTACGTTTTACACCCTTATAAATTAATCAAAGATGCTCGTACTGGTATAGAACGTACGGATGTACAAAATGTGCTAGATGGCGATTTGGATGATTATATTAAAGCATTTTTATTAGGAATTAATGCTAAAGAAAAAGTCTAATTTGATGGTACATACCATACTATGTTGTCAAGTTTAGGCTGATTATCGAAGATAGGCTTACCGAGGGGGTACTTGATAATTAATTTTGACACAATTTTCTCAAGGTCGAAGAACGTAAACCCCAATTTTGTTGAAAATCATTGAATTTTGAGGTTTTGGCACATGTTATTTTACATGTAAAACTATCTTTATATGCTATTGAAGGGTATTTTTACTAGAAAATAATTTTCAAGGATGGCCTACCGAAATTCTGTTAAGTTGAGTCTGCCTACCGCTGTAGACTTGTCGAAATCCATTTCATGATACTCTATTATCAGCCTATTTTTCATTATGTTAGCCAAAAAAAATAGGAAGTTGATAAAACAACAAAAATGCCTTTTGGAAGAACCCAAAAGGCATTTTTATATACGTTTAAAATTTAAATGTAAGTCCTCCCATGGCTCCTGTATGAGTCCCTGCATCTACTTGTACTTGTACTGACCATTTTGGATTGAAATTATACCTACCACCCACGTGAGGGTTTACCCCAATATTAGGTAATAATACTGTTCCTGTAACCGTAGTCGTAGAGTTAATTACAAAGTAACTAATGCTAATACCTGCATAAACGTCAAACTCCCTAGGGATATTTAATAAATTATTAAAATGAAAATCTCCATTAAACCCAATTCCAAAAGCAGTTTGTGTATAAGTTATTTTAGAGCCAGTAATTGGATCAATAGCATTTGAAACATATGTTCTAAATGACATAATTGGGCCAAGGCTAATATTTTCATGTATACCGAAATCCATACCTAAATAAACTGGAATTCCTAATGTAGATACCCCTACACCGAAATTAAGTTGTTTCTCCCCTTTTCGGATAGGACCTTGTGCGAATAGTTGTGATATACCAAACGTTAATAATATAATAAATGATAATGATGCCTTTTTCATATTAAATTGCTGTTTTTGTTTTTTTATTATTGTGACAAATATATTCATTCGTCTTTAATTTTGAACGAATTGATTGTATTTTAGTTATTATTGAATTTAGTAAAATCACGTTATTGAAACAAAATAAAATCACATCATTTTACGGTTTGCAATTTTGGTTGCTATGCGCAAGTTCATTTTTGTTTTTTGCGAGCTTTAATATGTTAATTCCTGAACTTCCTGATTATATCACTAGCTTGGGCGGTGAAGAATACAAAGGATTTATTATTGCCATTTTTACACTTTCAGCTGGTCTGTCTCGCCCTTTTAGCGGAAAGTTAGCAGATACAATTGGTAGAATGCCAGTAATGATAGTAGGCGCAGTGGTATGTTTTCTTATAGGATTCTTATACCCAATACTTACCTCGGTGGTAGGTTTTTTATTATTGCGCTTTTTTCATGGTTTTTCAACAGGATTTAAACCTACAGGAACAGTAGCTTATTTAGCTGATATAGTACCTATTAATAAACGCGGTGAGGCAATGGGGGTTATTGGAATGATGGGTAGTTTAGGAATGGCAGCAGGACCTGCTGCCGGAAGTTGGATTGCTGCAAATCAAGGAATGAATATAATGTTTTATACTTCGTCAGGAGTTGCATTACTGTCTGTGATAATACTTATTGGTATGAAGGAAACACTGCCCAATAAACAACCAATGAGTTTGAAATTGCTCAAAATTTCTTTTGATGACATATATGAACCAAAGGTGATTAAACCTTCGATTAATTTTTTACTCACAGCTATTTCCTTTGGCACCATACTTATCATTATTCCTGATTATAGTGAGTATTTAGAGATTAAAAATAAAGGACTATTTTTTGCAATATTTACAATTTCATCGATTCTAATAAGAGTACTTGGGGGGAAAGCATCGGATAAATATGGTAGAGTAATAGTATTAAAAATTGCGGCTATCGGTCTTACACTTTCACTTTCTTTATTGGCATTTTCACCCACTAAAACATATTTTATCATTAGTGCAATTATTTTCGGCTTGTCAGTCGGTTTAAATGCACCAAATATTTTTGCATGGGCAGTAGATTTAAGTGATGAAAAATACAGAGGTAGAGCTATGGCGACAGTTTATATAGCTCTTGAAATGGGGATTGGAGGGGGGGCTTTACTTTCTAGTTGGTTGTATGCTAATAAATCTGAAAATTTTCAACAAATGTTCATGGTATGTAGTGCATTTTCATTTGCTGCCTTTATATTTTTATTGATTACAGGAGAAAAGAAAAATTAAATGAATAAATCAAAAATAGCATTGTACCTTTTTGCGGTTATTGCTTTGCTACATCTATCTAGTATAGCGTTATCGTTGGATATGCTAGATGTATATACTAAGCCATTTCTAATGACAACTCTGTTGATTTATTTTTTGGTAAATGTAAGAAAGAATGGACATCCTGCATATTTATTAATAATTGGTGCATTAATATTTTCTTGGGTGGGTGATGTGCTCTTAATTTTCCAAATTAAACATCCTAATTTTTTTCTGCTTGGGTTAGGAGCTTTTTTATGTTCTCATGTGTTATACATCACTTCAAACAGAAGGCTGAGAAACAAAGCTGGGTCAGATGAGTTGAGTAAACCACGTTTAGCACGATACGATTTTTTTCTTGTAATGATTTGCTTTGCACTTCTATTGGTATTGATTCCTCGAATAGATAACATAATGCTGTTTCCAATATTAGTCTATGCTGTTACTATTACCTATATGGCTATCACTGCAATGCATCGATATGGAACAACCACTACATCAAGTTTTTGGTTGGTAATGGTTGGAGCATTACTATTTATGTTTTCTGATTCTACTTTAGCATTTAATAAATTTGTCACTCTTATTCCTAATGCGAGACTCATTATCATGACTACCTATATTGTTGCTCAATACTTTATCATCGAGGGCTTTATTAAGCATGCAAAAGGATAGCTTTTATCTATAGTTATATCAATATTACTTAATTGAATTTAGTTTCAAATTCTATAGGTGTTGCGTATATTTGAATAAATATGTCAAACTTAAAAAAATATAAATATGGCTTTTGAATTACCACAATTACCATATGCACATGATGCATTGGAACCAAATATTGATGCAAGAACTATGGAAATACACCATGGAAAACATCATGCAGGCTATACTAACAATTTGAACGCAGCTATTGCAGGAACAGATTTGGAAGGAAAATCCATTGAAGACATTGTAAAAGGAATGGATATGAGTAATGGTGCTGTACGAAATAATGGTGGCGGATACTATAATCACAGTTTGTTTTGGCAGGTGATGTCTCCAAATGGAGGAGGGAAACCTTCTGGAGAATTGGCTGAAGCTATTGATGAGGCTTTTGGATCTTTCGATGGATTTAAAGATGCTTTTTCTAAAGCTGCAGCTACACGCTTCGGGTCAGGATGGGCATGGCTGTGTGTTCACTCTGGAGGGAAAGTGGAGGTTTGTTCGTCTGCTAATCAGGATAATCCTTTAATGCCAGAAGTAGGTTGTGGAGGTGTTCCAATATTAGGGTTGGACGTTTGGGAACATGCTTATTATTTAAACTATCAAAACAGAAGACCTGATTATATTGCTGCTTTTTTTAATGTAATAAATTGGGAAGAAGTATCTAGAAGGTATTCAGATGGGAAATAAGAATTGAAATTAAGTTGCACTATCTTTATAAGAGTATAGTGCAACTTTTTTACTCAAATCTTGTCATCACCGCTCTGTGATCAGAAATATTACTTTCTACATTGTTTATGCAACTATCCAGTTTTATAGTTTTGGTTTCCAAAAAGTTGTCAAATAACCCTTTAGATATTAAAATATGATCTAAGTGGCTTGGCCAGCTTGGATAACTCCAGTTATTAGAAGAACCATTTGCTATTTCTTCATCAGCGAAAGTGAAATTAGTATCATTCAGAAAATTTTCAAAAGGGCCATCATGGATATCATCATTCCAATCACCTAAAACAATAATGTTTTCGTTGGATAGATTGTTGTTAATGTAACTTTGTAAAGTTTTAGATGCTGCTTCTCTTCTATTAGCATCATCTGATCCAGTTACTCCGCAACATTTAAGATGAATATTGAATAAAGTTATTTCTAATCCTGTAGATTTATGACGAATTTTTATCCTTACAGCAGGACGAGGCTCTACACTTTCTGATAAAACAATTGAAGAATTTTCCAATACTTCTATTTCACATTCTTTGTATATATATCCTAAATCCAAAGAACCATTTACATTTATTACTTCACCCTGCCATCCGTTAAGATTTTTTAGTAGTAGATTGAAGTCTGAAATATTATTAATTTCCTGAATAGCAATAATGTCTGCATTCATGTTGGGAATAATATCTTCAAGTAATCCCAAAGTGGCATTTCCATTAATAGGAAAAAATTTTAAATTCCAAGTAACAACGTCTAATGTAGTATCACTCAATTCAGTTAAACACGAGGAGTAAGCACTATGAATACTATTAAATTGACAATTTATTGTATCAGTTAGGTTTTCGTAATTATCTAAACTTTTATTTTCAGCAATATGAATTTCATCACATTGCTGTAAAAACAGCAAACCAATGATTACAAATAAAATTATATTTTTATTGAGTAGTATTTTCATTACTAGATATTCACAATTATAGTATAATGATTAATATAACTACTAAAATTTTTAATAAAAAATCAACTAAACTGAACTCATAACTTAACTAGAATTTGTACCTATTGCCAAGTCAATGGTTACATTTTATTTAGTAGATGTATTAATTTAATTATAATATTTAATTAATTTCACATCCTAATTTAATATACTTGTCTGACGTTTATGAGAGTAGCAATTGTCCTCAATACTTCTTGGAATATATATAATTTTCGATACAATCTTGTTAATCGTCTTTTGGAAAAGGGATACGAAGTTTATGCAATAGCACCACATGATGACTATAGTAAAAAACTTGAAAAAATGGGATGTAAATATGTCCCACTTTCAATGGATAGTAGAGGAGTAAATCCTGTTAAGGATTTTGCTCTAGTTGTTGAGCTATTTAATATATATAGAAAAGTAAAACCAGATGTTGTACTGCATTACACTATAAAACCTAATATTTATGGTACGTTAGCAGCCAGTATTTTAGGTGTTCCTGTGGTAAACAATGTTTGCGGTTTGGGTACTGCCTTTTTAAAGAAAAACTTATTATCATTAGTTGCAAAGTTGATGTATAAAATTTCTTTTTGGTATCCTAAAAAAATATTTTTTCAGAATGATGATGATTTAGAGTTGTTTGTAGATAATAAAATTGTTAGTAAAAACAGTTCTGATATTTTACCAGGATCAGGTGTTGATTTGAAAAAATTTAGTCCGTCTCAGTATAATTCAATGAATAAACTCACTTTTTTATTAATTTCAAGACTTATAATCGACAAGGGAATTTATGAATATATAGAGGCAATTAAAAGGCTCAGATTAGAAGGAATAGATGCTAATTTTCAAATTTTAGGTAGTAAAGACCCAGAACATAGAAGGGGGATTCCTATTCTCGAAATTGATCAATGGATAAAGGAAGGAATAGTAGAGTATTTAGGAACAGTAGAAGATGTACGTCCATTTATTAATGAGGCTGATTGTATAGTCCTTCCTTCGTATAGAGAAGGTACACCTCGCACATTATTAGAAGCTGCTAGTTCTACAAGACCAATTATAACCACTAATGTACCAGGGTGTAACAATGTAGTTGTTGATGGATATAATGGTTTTTTATGTAAAGAAAAGGATGCCAGTGATTTGGCCGAAAAAATCAAGTTGTTTATCCAACTTTCACAGGAAGAGCGTGTAGAGATGGGAGTAAAAGGTAGAAGGCATGTTGAAGAAAATTATGACGAAAATCTTGTCATAGATAAATATCTCAATACTATTTCTGAAATAGCCAAACAAACTGCATAGGTTAATTATTGTATATAGTTCTTTTTCTTTTTTGATAAGGGTTTGAAAGTTTGTGTATAAGAACAAAGTTTTTTAATATTTTAGCAAGTAATTTGGAAATAACTAAGATGTTAAAAATAATAAATACTTATGTAGCTCTTTTAACTATACTACTTGTAACATCATGTGGTACTTATCGAAAAAACATAATGTTGCAGGTTGGGGAGGGTGCTAGCTCTTCTGAAATAGATCATGCTAATCTATCTGTAAATTATATTATTCAACCTAGTGATATTTTACAACTCGAAGTATTTACAAATAGTGGAGAGCGTATTATTGACCCAGATTTTGAGCTCACAAAAGAACTTGGCGGTAATCAAGCTAATGTAAAGCCTAAGCTGAATTATATTGTTAATGCTGATGGTAGTGTTAAGCTGCCTATGGTGGGTATAATAAAATTAGACAGAAAAACTCTTCGTGAGGCCGAATTGTTTTTAGAAGAGGAATATGGGAAATTTTATGATACTCCTTTTGTGTCCCTTCAATTTGTAAATAAAAGAGTTACAGTAGTTGGTGCTGTTAATCAAGTTGTAGAACTTAAGAATGAGAACATAAAACTTATTGAAGTTCTTGCCATGGCAGATGCCATAGATAATGATGCTATTGTACAAAATATTAGATTAATTAGAGATGGGCAAGCATATATTCTTGATTTAAGTAACACTGAGGATGTTGCAAATACGAATGTAATGCTACAACCAGACGATATAATATATGTAGAGCCTATAAGACGACCATTCATTGAAGCTGTAAAAGATTATGGGCCAATAATTAGCTTAGTGAGTAGTATTACTGCCATCGTTGTAATTATTACAAATTCAAAATAGCCACAGTTGGAAAATAAAACTCTTAAAGATGAAATAATAAGGTATTCTGAAACTGATGAATACCAGAGTGTTGATTTTGAAAAACTTCTCAGTATTTTAAATAAAAGCTCAGTATGGTTAATACTTATCTTTATTGTATCAATTTCAGTTGCTTACTTAACTATTCGTTGGACTAAACCACTTTATAAGTCGGAATCAGAATTAAAATTGGACTTCAAAAGTGAGGCTACAGCTTTAGGGATTAGCAATGTAATGGAAAATCAAAATATCAATCATATTTCAGGGGAGATTGAACTTCTGAGTTCAAAATTATTTTTCAAAAAAGTTATAGATGCATCTGATATTACAGTTAGTTATAATAGCCGAGGTAATATTCTTAATGATGAACGTTATAAACATACTCCATTTATAGTTGAGTATAGTTTGATGGATGGTCAGCTATTAGATAAAGAAATTGATATTAATTTCATTTCTGATTCAGAATATAAAATGAGATATTATATAGGAGAAAAAGAATATAAGAAAACATATAAATTTGGTGATATAGTTAATGTTGATGGTTCTGAAATAACCTTAAATAAAACAATATATTTTGATAGTGAGAGTGATGAAAATTATTTTTTTGTTATCCAAAGTTTGGATGCATTGTATCAATATTTTGAAAATAACCTTGAAATCCACCCCCTTAACTTCCAAGCCAATACAATTAAAATAAATTTGAAAGACCATAATCGCTATAAAGCGAGAGAACTAGTAGATATTATTAATTCAGTATATCTGATTTATAGCCAAGAGCAAAAGACTATAGAGAATAATAGTAAAATTAATTGGTTGAATAATGAATTAGTAAACGTTGAAAAAAAGCTAGAAGAGTATGAGGATTATTTTGAAAAATTTACAATTAATAATAGAACTAATAATCTTGACCTTTTACTAAATGAAACGATAGAGGCTATACAAGAACTCGATTCTCAAAGATTTAACATACAACATCATTTAGCTAGCTTAAATAACTTAAAACAAAAAATTGATAATAAAGATAAAGTTTATGAGGTGGTGAGCTTTACAGATCAATTGTCAAGAACATTTTTAGAGGATATTAATAAGTATAATGAACTAGTTTTAGATTATGAAAGGATAAGTCAAGTATATAGTGAAAGTACTTATGCTTATAAAAAGAAGCTGAGCGAGATTGAATCGACTAAATCATTATTAGTGGCTAATGTTCATGAAAAGATTAACTATCTTGAAGATGAAATTAAAATTATTGCAGCTAGAAAAAGAATGTTAGAAAGTTCTTTTAACGAAATACCTTCTAAAGACCGTAAATTTAAAAAAGCTCAATTATATTATTCGTTATACGAAGAGCATTATTTAGCTATTATGCAGGCTCGAACAGATTTTGAAGTAGCAAGAGCTGGAATGAAAAATAACATCATAGTCTTATCTTCTGCTACGTTGCCAACTCACCCTATATCACCAGATAGCGTTATTATTTATGGTATTGGTATTGTTTTTGGACTTGTGTTTTGTATATTTTTTATTGGGGTTAGGTACTTGTTAAGTAATGGTATTACAAGCCTAAATGAACTTGAAAGACTGACAAATGGAATGGCTATTTTAGGAGCTATTCCAAAGTATTCCAAAGTGAAATTGAATGAAACAAGACTAATTGTTACTAAATCGTCAAGATCTTCAATTAGCGAGGCTTTAAGGAGTATTCGTACAAACATGGAATTCTTAGGTGGTGGAAAGAAAAATAAAATAGTTTCAGTAACTTCTACGGTAAGTACTGAAGGAAAAACTTTTGTGTCGGTTAATCTTGGAGGAATACTGTCTCTTTCTGATCGTAAAGTTATTATTGTGGATATTGATATGCGAAAGCCAACAGTTCACAAGGCTTTTACAAACCAGAATAATGAGAAAGGAGTTAGCACAATATTAATTAGAAGACATACACTCGAAGAGAGTATTTGCAAATCTGAAATTGACACTTTACATTACTTACCAGCGGGGCCAATACCGCCAAACCCTTCTGAACTATTACTTAATGGTGAGTTCGACAAATTAATTGATGAATTGGCTAAAAAGTATGATCACATTATTTTAGACACACCTCCTTCGAGTATTGTAACAGATGCTGTTTTAGTTATGAAAAAAGCGGATATCCCAATATATGTTTTTAGGGCAGATTTTTCAAAAAAGCAGTTTGTAAAAAACTTAAACCGATTAAAAGTCGTGAATAAATTTAACAATATTGCTTTGATACTTAATGGCCTGCAAAGTATAAATAATAAATACGGTTACGGATATTACTTGGACGAAAATAAATAGATAAATCCTAATACTGAATAAACATTGTTTTCATTTCTACAAAAGAAAAGCCCAAATATACAGTCAGAAATATATACTGATTTACATTCCCATCTACTGCCTGGGATTGACGATGGTGTTGATAAAATTTCTCAATCGATCGAAATTATTAAGAGGTTTCAAGATTTAGGATATAAAAAACTTGTTACTACTCCGCACATTATGCAGGGATTTTATAACAACACTCCGGAAATTATAAATAATAAGCTTGAACAATTGCAAGAGGAGTTGAAAAATCAAAATCTCCAAGTAGAGATTGAAGCTGCTGCAGAATATTATCTAGATGAATACTTTCTGTCACTTATTAATGATAAATCTGAAATCCTCACTTTTGGTAATAATTATGTTCTTTTTGAAACAGGATTTATGAATGAACCTATTAATCTTAAAGAAATAATTTTTAAACTGAAATCGAATGGTTATAATCCTGTAATGGCACACCCAGAACGATATGGTTATTTGACTCAAAATCTTGAGTTAATCGAGGACTTAATTGATCGTGGGGTATTCATGCAGCTTAACATAAATTCTTTATCGGGATATTATTCAAAAGATATCAGGAAGATGGCAGAAAAACTTATTGATAAAAAATATGTTCATTTTTTAGGAAGTGACTGCCATCATATACAACACTTGAAGGTTTTAGAAATTTCAAAGGGTAAGAAATATTATAGAAAAGCCTTGGAACTTAACTTACTAAATAACGCACTTTAATGATTTTAGTTACAGGAGCTAATGGTTTAATTGGGAGTCAAGTTTGCAAACTTTTGTTAGCATTAAATATTCCTTTTAAGGCTATGAAAAGGTGTGATTCGGATATTTCTTTATTACTAAATAATAATGTGAAATGGGTTGAAGGAGATATTCTAGATGCAGTTACATTTCAGGAATATTTATTGGGTGTGGAAGTAGTAGTTCACTGTGCTGCAGTGGTATCATACCATAAAGAAGATGAATATTTGATGTATCAAGTAAATGTTGAAGGAACAAGAAATGTTGTTGATACATGTATTGAAGCTGGAATTAAACAATTCATTCATATTAGTTCAATAGCTGCTTTGGGTAGAAAACCAGAAAGAAATACTATTGATGAAGATGATAATTGGTCAGACTCTCCTATGAATAGCACTTATGCTCGTACTAAGTATTTGTCGGAACTTGAAGCTTGGCGAGGATATCATGAAGGAATGGGTGTGTGTGTGATAAATCCGAGTGTGGTAATAGCTTCTGGTGATGGTAAAAGAAGTAGCAGCAAATTATTACAGTACATTTGGGATGAAAAAAAATTTTATACAGATGGTAAACTTAATTATGTTGATGCTCGAGATGTAGCTAATATAGTAGTTGAAATTTATAAGAGAAAGATAGTTGGAGAGAGATTTATACTTAATGCAGGAAATATTTCCTATAAGGATGTTTTTGAAAAAATAGCTAAACGTTTTGAAAAGAAACCTCCATCAATAAAAGTGGGTAATAATTTGTTGAAATTTATTTATATAATGGATCAATTAAAATATTTTTTAACCAGAATTAAACCTGTAGTTACTAAGGAAATGCTTAAATCTTCTAGATCTAACTCCTTATATGTAAATACAAAGTCCAAGAATTTTTTTAATATAGATTACAAGTCAATTGATGAAACCATCAATTGGGCATGTTCAACATTTAAACAGCAAAAAAAAGATAACTTTGAAACAAATATTAATTATATTGAATAGAAAGGTTGGTGTTTATGGAGAATTATAGGAGAAAAAGAGAAGAAAATGAATTTATCAAGCGATTTGAAGAATATCTCAAAAATCATAACTCCTTGTTTTTAGAACTGGAATCGTTTGAAGAAATTATTTCTATCTATCAAGAAAATACACAATATAAAAAAGCATTAAAGGCTTGTGAGTTAGCACAAGAGCAGCACCCGTTTTCTATAGAGATACTAATAATGAAGTCTCAAACACTTAGTAATCTCGAAAAATTTGAGGAAGCATTAGAGCTATTAGAGAGTGCCCAAAGCTTACAACCTAACGAAGTGGAAATTTATTTGATGAAAGGATCAATTTATGCACTTCAATTTATGCACAACGAAGCCATAGAATCTTATGAAACTGCTTTACAACTTACAGAAGAAAAGGATGAAGTGTATTATAGTTTAGGTTTGTCTTACCAAAGTTTGGAAGAGTATCAAAAAGCTATTGATTGTTACAAAGCTGCTATAGAAGAAAATATTCTTCATGAAGGTGCTTTATACGAATTAGCTTTCTGCCTTGATTTTACGGGAGAATTAGAAAAAAGTATTTCTTATTACAAAAAATTTATCGATTCAGATCCTTATTCACAAGGTGCTTGGTATAATTTAGGAATTGTTTATAATAAGTTAGGAAAATATGAATTGGCAATTGATGCATATGAATATGCAGTAGCAATAGAGGAAAATTTTGCTTCGGCATACTTTAATATGGGTAACACCTATATGAGTTTGGAGAAATACACCAAATCATTGGATGCTTATAGAAAAACAATAGATATTGAAGGCCCATCGCCTGAAGTGTATTGTAGTTTGGGTAAAGCTTATGAAAACCTGAAACAATATGATTTAGGTTTAAAGTATTATCAAAAATGCACAAAACTAGATAATATTTATGCTGAAGCTTGGTTTGGTGCTGGAGTATGCCTTGCAAATCAAGATAAATGGTTTGAATCGATTCATTTCATTAAAAACGCTATAAAATTTGACGAAATCAATGGTGAGTATTGGTTAGAATTAGGACGTGTTGAGTGTGCCGTAGGGAATATAGTTTCTGGTTTATCGGCTTATAAAAAAGCTGCAGAACTGTTTCCAGAGGAAGTTGAAGTTTACTTGGAATGGTCTTATATATATTTTGAACAAGGTCAGATTGAAATGGCTATTGAAGTGATTATTAGTGCTATAGAAGAACTTCCTGATGATGCTGACTTACACTATAGAATAACAGCTTATTTAATTGATGCAGGTAAATTCAAAGAAGCCTTTAATTATTTAGAAAATGCATTAATTTTGGACTTTGAAAAACACGAAGTACTATTTGAATTTTTCCCAAAATTAGAAATGCAGAAAGCACTTTATAAAATTATTGACCAATATCGTAAAGACAATTATTAATGAATTATACTTTAAAAAATATTCCTGAAAGAACACAAAAGCCAAGGGATAATGGTTTTACTATGGCTATGGATAAAGGTTTGAGCTTAAGAGAAACAGAAGACTTTATTAGTGTTTGTCAGAATCATGTAGACATTGTTAAACTAGGATGGGGGACTTCGTTCGTTTATCCACAAGTAAAAGAAAAAATAAAACTTTATCAAGAAGCAGGTATCCCAGTTTATTTTGGAGGAACTTTATTTGAGGCCTTTATTATTCGTGGTCAATTTGATGATTATAGAAAAACTTTAGATAATTATGGAGTAACATATGCTGAGGTGTCCGATGGCTCAATTGAGCTTGATCATGATAAAAAATGTGAGTACATTTCCAAACTAGCTGAACAGGTTACAGTATTATCAGAGGTAGGTTCCAAAGATGCAGAAAAGATTATCCCTCCTTATAAGTGGATAAAACTTATGCAAGAAGAGCTTGATGCAGGGGCATGGAAAGTTATTGGAGAAGCTCGCGAAGGGGGGAATGTTGGGCTTTTTCGTTCTAGTGGAGAGGTTAGATCTGGACTTGTAGAGGAAATTTTAACTAAAATACCTTCTGAAAAAATTATTTGGGAGGCTCCAATAAAATCACAGCAAGTGTGGTTTATAAAATTGTTAGGCACCAATGTAAATTTAGGTAATATCGCTCCTCATGAGGTTATACCTTTAGAAACAATTCGTTTAGGACTCAGGGGAGATACTTTCGATTATTTTTTAAAGCCAGAAGACCAACATCTTTAGCACGAAGTAAGAGTGAGAAATTTTAAAGATTACTTCTTTCTTTTTGTAAAGGGCATAGGTATGGGAGCTGCTGATGTAGTTCCTGGGGTATCTGGTGGAACAATAGCATTTATCACTGGTATATATGAAGAATTAATAAACTCTATTAAGTTACTTGATGGTAAAACTCTTAGCTTATTTTTTAAACTGAAATGGAGTGAGTTCTGGAAAAGGATAAATGGGAACTTTCTGTTTACAGTTTTACTAGGAATAATTATAAGTGTTTTTTCACTAGCAAAATTAATCTCCTACTTATTGGAATCACATTCAATTAAAGTATGGTCATTTTTCTTTGGGTTGGTGGTGATTTCGGCTATCACAATTTTAAGAGAAGTAAAAAAATGGAATTTGAATATTGTAGTTATGCTACTTATGGGCATGGGTATAGCTTATTATATAACTATTGCATCGCCAGCTACCACTCCTGAGGATTGGTGGTTTGTGTTGCTAAGTGGGGCTATTGCTATTTGTGCAATGATTTTGCCTGGCATTTCTGGAGCATTTATTTTGTTAATTCTAGGTAAATACGAATACATTACTGGCGCATTACATGATTTGAATATTTCGATAATTGTATTATTTATTTTAGGTTGTGTATTAGGGCTATTAAGCTTTGTTCGTGTAATATCATGGGTGCTTCAAAAATATTATTATATGGCTGTAGCTTTATTGTCAGGTTTTATGATTGGTTCATTAAATAAAGTTTGGCCTTGGAAAGAGGTGATTTCATTTCGTATTGATAGCAATGGTGAACAAGTTGCTCTTCAGGATCAAAGTATTCTGCCAACACAATACTTTGATATTACAGGTAATAGCCCTGAAATTTTACAAGCTTTATTTTTTATGGCAATTGGAATTGGAGTTGTAGTAATTGTTGAAAAAATTTCTCATGCTAATGAAAAGGCTAAGACATGAAAACATTTGGATTAATTGGACGCAAATTGTCTCATTCATTTTCAAAGCAGCATTTCGAAAATAAATTTAATAAAGAGAAAATTGTAGATTGTGAATATCAATTGTTTGAGATAGAAAATATTAATTCATTTACCCAGTTAATAGAAAACCATCCTACAGTTGTTGGTCTAAATGTAACCATCCCTTATAAACATGAAGTAATTCCATTCATGGATAATATGGATGAAAGTGCAGCTAAAGTTGGTGCTGTAAATGTAATAAAGGTTGAAACACTGGAAGATGGAAATAAGAAATTCACAGGTTTTAATACTGATTATTTAGCCTTTAAAAATTCGCTAGAAGATTGGTTGAATAATAGGCAAATTAAGGCACTTGTTTTGGGTACTGGAGGAGCAGCTCAGGCCATTTGTACTGCATTAAATGAGTTATTAATTCCGTTCTTAAGTGTGTCTAGAAGTTCTGAAAATGGATTAACCTATGAAGAACTTAATAGTAAACCAGAAATCATTAAGGATCATCACCTTATTATTAACACTACTCCTTTAGGGATGTATCCGAATATTGATGATTTGCCTGATATTGACTATTCTTTATTATCTAATAATCATCACCTCTATGATTTGGTATATAATCCAGAAATAACACAGTTTATGAAAAGAGGTAATGATCGAAACACCAAGACTAAAAATGGATTAGAAATGCTTTATTTACAAGCTGAATATTCTTGGAAAATTTGGACAAATAGCTAGTCAGCAGGAATTTTTATGTCAAACCTAGTTCCTTTGTTATTCACTTCATTAAGTGAAATATATCCATTGATTTTGTCAATTCCATATTTTGCAGTATAAAGACCTAGCCCTGCACCTTTAGAATTTTCATCTGCTTTTTGAAACATCTCGAAAATTAGATCACGTGCATCTGGATTAATACCTATACCATTGTCTTCAAAGCTTAAGGAAATATATTTATCAGTGCGTTGACCTGTAACTTTAATAAAAGGTGCATCTACGTTAAGTAAAGAATTGAATTGTATGCCATTTTTTATTAGTTCCGATAGCACCATTATCATAATTTCACGATCAACGCGAGCTTTTAGATTGGGTTGAAAATCACTTATAAACTTTATTCCTTTTTCTTTTAGCTCTTTGTTGAAGGTAATAGCAATATTTTGAATTAGAGAGACAATATCAACTTGTTCTGGTACAATCTTTTTGTTTTTTATTTCATAGACATTATTAATACTCTTAATTGTATTGTACAACTTATTGGTGGTGTCATTGATCATGTAGAAATATCCCAAAGCATTGTTGTCCTTAATATCTTTTATAGCTAAATAATTCAAACCTTTTAATGTAGTTAATGGTCCTTGTATATCATGAGAAGATCGATAAAGGAACGACTTTAATTCCTCATTGACTTCTTGAAGTTCACTTGTTCGTTCTTCTACTTTTATGTTTAGCTCAATATTCTTTCTTTCAATTATCAACTTTGCTTCAGCTAATTTGTTATTATTTTCTTTTATGAATTCGTTTTGCGTATTGATTTCTTCATTTCTATCTGATAGCATTTGTTTATGCAGTTCTTCTTTGTTTAATGATGTTCTTATATAGGAAAAAAGCAAAAACGTAAAAGGAAGAATGATTACAAGTGCCAGTACAATATTTTTCAAGAGGCGAATACGTGCAGCAGAAATAAATTCTTCAAAACGTTCGTCAACTTGTAGAAGAGCAACTACTTCACCCCTACTATTTTTTATAGGAGCATAGGCAGATAACCATTTTCCATTTTCACTGTCATAAACATCAAGAACTCCCCCTAGTTGCATGTTTTTTAATATTTCATCAGGAAATTTTTGATATGAATGCCGGTAGTATGGGTATTGAGAAGAAGTGCTAATGAATTCAAATTCATTTTTAGCTTTATTGAACACCATGGTATATACTGAGCTGTTAAGACTGTTAATTAATTTAACGTTTTCTAACGTTTTATGTAGCCTATTGTATAAATCATTTTCTTCGTTAGTTATTATTTCATTCTTGAGTTGGTATTTATTACTCAATTGTTCATGCAGGTCACCATCAATCATAAAAGAAGCCGTATTAGCTATACTTTTTAGTTTTTCCAGTACTGCAATTTTAGAATTGTTAATATCGGAAAAGTAGGAGTATACAATAAAATATATGGCAAGAAGGTGAATACTAGAAAACATTAACGTTATCAAGTGATTACTTCTTTTTTTAATTTTAGTTTTCAAGATTAATAAGTGTCAGTTAGTATGTCGTAATTAACGCTACTAAATATGTACAGGTTAAGAAAACAATACTATTAGTCACCTATAAGACATTTGTAACTATGCTATGTGTTAGAAATGTTTAATCCATTGTCATTAATTTCAAGTGGTTTTCCAAAACGACCACTCTCATTTCTATTTTCAAGATTAAGAACGCCTCGTGGACAAACCGAAGAGCAAACACCACAACCCACACATGAAGAACGTACAATATTTTGACCCCTCTGTGCATACCATCTAACATCTATTCCCATTTCGCAATAGGTAGAACAGTTGCCACATGATATACATTGCCCGCCATTAGTGGTAATTCTAAACCGCGATTTAAAACGTTGTATTAAACCCATGTAGGCTGCTAAAGGGCAACCAAATCGGCACCATACCCGATTCCCCATTAGAGGATAAAATCCTGTGCCTATTACCCCTGAAAAAATTGCACCGATCAGAAATCCATAACTTTTTTGAATATCAAAAGTTGAAATTCCCATTAAATTACTATTACCAGAAATATAGGTGTACAATGTAGCAGCAGTCATTAGAATGGCAAAAATTAATATACTATTGATAAGATACCTCTCTATTTTCCATGCTTTTATAGATTTGTCAGAAAGTTGTCGGTAGGGATCGCCAAGTGTTTCTGCAAGACCACCACAACCACAAACCCATGAGCAATACCAACGTTTACCATAGAAGTATGTAAAGACTGGCACAATGATTAATGTTAATACTATCCCCCAAACAAACATGAAGATACCAATATTCCCTGAGCTAATAAGTCCATTAATATTCCAATCGAAGAAAAAATCATAATCCAAAGGCCAGGCATTTTTAAAATCCATATAGGGTAAATTAAAACGCACCAAAACTTCGGGAATCAGAAATGCAAAAGCTATTTGAAAAAATAATACAGTTCCTGTACGTAATATTTGGTATTTACTATGTCGGTATTTAATAAACATTCGAACAGCCATTACTGTCATTACTGTGCAATAAATTAAGCCATATAAAAACCATTGACTAGATGGGTTGCCACTTAAAGCTATGCTTATGGGGCTAACTATTAAAATTTGATTGCTTAATATGGCAGGAAAGAAATATAGAACAATATAGAAAACAACAAGATAAACAAAACTTATCCACCCGATCCATCCACGATTGGTAGCACTACTTTGAAATATCTGATTATTTTTTATTCCTAGAGTGCCTAATAAAATAACATCGGGAATAATGTACATTAATGAACCAATAATGCCTAAACCAAAAGTAAGAAGAAACATTAACCATTGATGGTGTATGAATAAGCCTGTAGCTGATGATTTTATTAGTTTATAAACAACAATTTGAGGATTATCCCACATTACTTTATCCCATTGTTGTTCGGCTTTTAGATTTTCATTGACAGAGTTATAGATTTTGGTAAACTCTGATGAAATTACTGTGGGAGAAGTGTAGGTTTTGCCTATGAAAATATTTTCTAATTGGACACCAATATTTTCGTATTGCTGTACAGATAGTGATTGATGAATATTGTTCTTTGTGGGATGGAATTCTCCCATAAAAGTAGTTGAGGAAAATATTACTAGCCCTGTTATGAAAATAATTAGCCCAATATTTTTAATTAATTTCATAATGAAAATAGGCTAGTGAATGTGTCTTTCTTTTTTTCGGCATGAATGTTTACCTCTGGAAATTTGATGTTGAATTCATTTATGATTTCTTCATCATGATTATTGAAAAATTCAGGGTCAAAGTTGGCTTGTTTCAAATTCAGCAGCACGTAGTCAATTGTTTTTTCTTCTCTCAACCATTTATCAAACACCTCATGCCTTAAGCGTATTCCAAAAGTATTCACACCAATTAGTTTATGGTTTAATTTATCGAAAATAAAATGAATACACTTCTTTCCATCTTTGTACTCCCAGTATAATTCTTCTTCATGATCACCCAGATTAGCATTAACAATACCATAGGTTTGATATTCAATATCAAAAAATTTGGCTGAATTAAACCATATTCCGGGGTGATAGGGTGTTTGTTTATTACAAATAGTATGAGCGACAGTTTCTCCCATTATTCGTCCAGAATACCAAACCTGTTCAATAGCTCTTCTGCCCATAGGTGGGGTTCGGTGTTCAGCACAATCGCCAATAGCATAAACATTTGGCAGGTTTGTTTCTAAAAATTCGTTAACTAAAATTCCTTTATTTATTTTCAAATCAGAATTCTTTAAAAAATCTATATTAGGTTGAACGCCTACAGTAAGTCCAACAAATTCGCACGAAATTTCTTCTCCAGAATTGGTGATAATTGATTTTACTCGTCCATTTCCATCATCAATAATTTCTTTAAGCTCGGTACTTAGTTTTAAATCAATATTGTGCTCTCGAATATGACGGTTAATTAATTCTGATTCTTGTCTTGGTAAAACTATATTCCAAAAACTATTTTCCCTTACTAAAAATGTTACAGTAATATTTCTTGAAGTGAGCATTTCTGCCATTTCTACTCCAATTAATCCTCCTCCTACTATTACTGCATGGTTAATATTTTTCGTATTGTTTTCCATGCTTTCTAAATCCTGAAAACTATAAAGCCCTTGAACTCCAATCAAATCTTGTCCAAGCCAGCCAAATTTGTTAGGTTTTGAACCTGTAGCCAGAATTAGGTCATCGTAATCTAATACATCACCACTCTCAAAGTGTAGTCTCTTTTGCTTAAAATCAACCTGATTCACATATTGTTTAATTAAGTTGATATTATTTTTCTTCCAAAAACTATCTTCATAAGGCTTTGTGTGTTCAAACTTCATGTGACCCATGTAGACATACATAAGTGCTGTTCTTGAAAAGAAATATTCGGTTTCTGCGGATACAATAGTAATTTTAAAATCGGTATGTTTTCGTATAAATCTTGCTGCGGTTACACCCGATATTCCATTTCCAACAATTACTATATGCTTCATTTCCCAGAGTTTTTAAGTCTATAAAAGTGTAATTCATCCAATACTAGGTTTGTCAAGATGGTGACAAATACTTGAGAATGACAAGATATTTGCAACAAAACTATTTACACTTGTCGTATAACATCAATAATTTAAACAAAATAAAAATGATGAAGAAGATTAATATTTTATTTATTCTCGTAGCAGTATTTTCTATAGGAAATGTAAAAGCAGATGTGATTTCGTTTTTTAAAGATACAGACATTTTTATGAAAAAATATGTAAATGCTGGTCGCGTAAATTATAGAGATGTAAAAATAAATTTTACAGAAGTTGAATCTTTATATAGGGAAGTAGGAGTAATGAATTTAAGTGGAAGTGATGAAAACACCAAAAAAGCATTTTACCTAAATGCATATAATATTATAGTAATCTATCAAGTAAGTAAATTCTATCCATTAAAATCGCCTATGGATCAAAGCGGCTTTTTTGATCGTGTGAAATATAAAGTGGCAGGAGAAAATATTACCTTGAATGAACTTGAAATCAAGAAAATAATTTTAAAATACAAAGACCCAAGAATTCACTTTGCTTTAGCATGTGGAGCTATAAGCTGTCCTGAGTTGGCTAGTTTTGCATATCAACCTATATCATTAAATGAGCAGTTGGAAGCTCGAACAAAAAAAGCAATTAATGATCCCGAATTTATACAGGTAAGTAGTGTAAAAAATACAGTAAAAATTTCAGAGATATTTAAGTGGTATCAAAGAGATTTTACTACTAATGGAGGAACAGTTATGGAATTTATTAATCAATATCGAATCAGCCCTATCCCTAATAAATTTAAGCTAGAATATTATGAGTATAATTGGAATTTAAATGAAATGTAGGTCGTAGATTTCTATGTTTCAACTACACACTATCTAATGAAATCACCCTAATATACCTCTTGTAATATCATGATATTACAAGAGGTATATTAATCGAAAATTCAGTTCCTTTCCCTTTTTCACTACTTACATTTATCTCTCCTCCGATTAGATTGATATATTTTTGAGATATAGTAAGACCTAACCCTGTGCCTTCATAGTGGGTGCCTTCCTTTTGGACTTCCCGTTCAAAGGAGTTGAAAATGTGAGGAAGAAATTCAGGACTTATTCCAACACCAGTGTCAGTAACTGTTGTGATAGCGTAATTATTTTCTTTAAAAATGGTTACTGTGATAGTTCCATTATTGGTGAATTTGATGGCATTCCCAATGATGTTGTTAAAAATTTGATATAAGATTGAGTTTGTTGCCAAACATATTAATGGAACGTCATCGGTAATCAACTTATACTCTATATTTTTTTTAATGGCGATAGGTTGAAGAAGGGTGAAAGAATCCTGTAAGAGTTTAATAACATCTACTTCTTCGAGTACAATTTCTTCATCTTCGGTTTCCTTTCTTGATAGTTCAAGTATACCAGTGATTGTATTCAAAAGCTTGCGGCTAGACTCTTTTTGTAATGCCACTAATTTAAGTAATTCTTTATCTTTAAGATCAATTTCAATAATTTCTGAAAGACCAATAATGCCGTTGATTGGAGCCCTAACTTCATGCGACATATTTGCTAAAAAATTAGTCTTCAATCTATTCATTTCTTCAGCTTTATGTTTTGACTTATTAAGCATTTTATTTACGTCTTCCAACTTTTTGTTTTGAAGGCTTAATGTGATAGCAATGCTTTCATTGGCGAAATGTAGATTCCAAATAATATAAAGTATTAAAATCATTATTACTATATACGCAATGGCCTGTTCGAATGAGTTGAGTGGAGCAGCTTCTAAAGAAATCCATTTTACTCCAATAAGCTCGAATATTAAAACATTTAGTATACCTGCAAGTTGAATGCTGGAGTAAATTATTGCCCATCTTAATTTAAGAAATAGAAAACTAAAGATTCCTGAGACAAAAAATATAGAAAGAGTTGAATAGTCTACTGTTTGAAAAATGATATAGATATTAGATAAAATCGTTAGTAACATAGTTATCACAAGAACATGTGCAACGAGTGTGATAGACTTTTTCCATTTCATTACATATAATAATGAAATCATTATTATATCAGCTACTAAAGCCCGAAAACCAACTTCTGTTGAATTCATAAGAAAACCAATAATTCCAATGGATAAAGTCAGGATGACTCCTAATAAGATCACATGAAATAAGATGGTTACTTTGGAAGTATAAATGGAATCCTCACCTAGAAGATCACCAATA
>Ga0224506_10000571_pt1 | contig 30315 bp, 33 predicted proteins | sample SF_Jan12_sed_USG_2_FD_169108 | JGI IMG/M metagenome (GOLD analysis project Ga0224506, IMG submission 169108) | Sediment microbial communities from San Francisco Bay, California, United States - SF_Jan12_sed_USGS_8_1 | ecosystem: Environmental > Aquatic > Marine > Sediment | place: USA... | reverse complement strand
GTGGAAAGCCCTTTGTCGTGGATGGTGAACGTAAGGGGGGCGCCGACACGGGTTCGTTTTTGTCGCTGTTCAGCGTCGAACGCACGCCACTCTGGTCCTTGGTTCGTGAGTTTGGCGGCGACGACGAACCCGCAGCTCATACACACGATTTCAGCGCACTCGTAGTCCCGCATAAGTCGGCTGCTTCCGCACTCTGGGCATTGTTGAACCCTTGAGGGTTGTAGAGGGAACTTTTCTCGACTCATCTTCTTTTCCTTCTTCTCTTCATCTTGGGAGAGGGGACGGCATAGAGAACGTGGCTGACGATATGATGCGGTTCTTCCATGTTAGGTTTTACTGCCACATATGGAGAGGATGTGGGTCCGAACACGTCGAAAACTGTTCCGACAGGCTTAAGGTGTTTGTCCACCACCTTGTCGCCGATATGCGGGAGGTTTTCAGCCTTAAGAATCAGTTTTTTGCTAGAGCTTACGTGTAGTACGTGACCTATTCTTTGCAAGCCCTCCCCTCACAAAAATCAATGGGTTGAACTGACCGCTTTATTTAAAGCTTTCTAAAATCTTGGCAGAACTCAGGTTTGCCTGCGAGCTTTGAAGAGCTCCTCAGCGACTCTTCGAAGGATTTGAGTTTTGGAACCCCTTTTGGGAACCACGACTAGACCGGTTTTCTGCCACGGAGAGTTCGGGTGTCCAGCATCCATAACAACTTCAGGTTGAAGGCCTACTTGCTCCACAGCCTTTTGTAGCTCCTTAAGTTTTGGTGCGGGCACCGCAAGGCTCTTTGGAACTCTCCGCCCCGCCGACCGGGTTTTGGTGGAATCGAAGTAAAGGGGCCACAAGACAAACTTGTCTCTCTTCCTCAAGTCGACACCGACTTTTTGTTGTGCTTCGAACATTTTAATTGTTGTGGCGTGCTAGAAGATTTAAGGTGCTCTAATTGGAGCGCTAGCTCTTTTTTTGGACAAGCACGGCATTTACAGCGCCGTTTTGTCCTGGGCGAGAGGTTACGCGTGCTGTGCCCAGCGGAGTTTCGATGATCGTTCTCTTTGTGATTACTCCTCGGCGGTCGTAGTCTACGTTGGCTGGGTTTCTGGTCACACGGAGAATTTCAACCTTCTCTGTTTTTCCAGTGGATGGGTTGGAAAGGTTTGCATGGGTTGCGCCCAGCAAGCGTGGTTTCACTCCGCCTCCGCGTGTGCGTCTAGTCTTCTTTTTATGCTTGCCTAGGGTGGTTTCTGCGGGGAAGGAGCCCTTCTCAAACTTTCTCTTCGTTCGATACATTCGCTTCCTGCCGCCCGAGGTTTTCTTCTTGTGTAGGTTTCCGTGCCAAACCGACAAGCTTGCTGTTCTTCCTGTGTTGTGTTGACTGGGACTACAAGAATTCAAGATATAAGTTTATTGGCTTTGAGTGAAAAGTTTGTTGTGTTGTTTCTCTTTCTTTTATAGACCCCCTATAGCCCTCTCTCCCCGTATAGGGTAGAAAAAAACTATCCACTCCTTATCTTTACGATTCAGGCTTAGCGAACTCTCCGAATATGCTCTTTAGCTGTTTCTTCATGGTTCGCATATCATGGCTCAAGCTGAAGTAGTCGGCGAAAAACTCGGTGGTCTCTATCACCTTGGTTCGTCCGATCCTTTCGCGGTGGATCAAACCCAGCTCTTCCAGCTGTTTGAGGTGATTGTAAGCGTGGTGTCCCCTCACGTCGATGACTCGGGTTTGAGACACTGGCTGGCGATAGGCAATGTATGATAGTGTTTTCAGCGGACCCACGGTGAGGAGAGGCCTTATAGCCAGCCTTCGAACCCTCGGCGTGTACTCCGCCTTTAGCTGCATAACAAACCTTTCATCCTCAAGCTCAATGATCTCAAGAGCCGTGTTACGATTTTCAAACTCCTTCATGAGCGCGCCTGTGAGCATCTTGATTTTCCTCTTAGAACGGCTGTTGATCACCGACCCCAACGTTTTCAAATCTAGGGGACGACCAGCCACATAGAGAGCCGCCTCTATCAAGGCTAACTTACGCCTCACTTTTTCCAGTCCAAACCGTTCAGATAATTCCTGTTCCCTGACCTCCAATGGGCTGGACCTCGCAGAGGGTTATGTAAATCTCGCTGAAGTTTTCTTCCTGCCACAGACTTACCTTGTCCGACTGGGCGAGAAAGAGAAGGACAATGAACGTTTTGACAGCCTCGAGTTTTTCCAGTTCTGCTACAATCTTAGAGAAGACGACCAGCCTCTCCTTATCAGCGAACCGGAGGAGAGAGCGATACAGCTTCTCCATTTGTTTCTCGATTTCCATAAGGTAGAGATCGATGGGAGGAAGAAATTCTGGTGGAGGCGGCAAGATGGGTTCTAGACGAGGTTTCAATGCGGGCAGCCGTTCACCTTTAAGCACTTCATCTAAAGCATCTAACAGGTGCTGGATGGTTGTGGACGTTAACTCGTAGCGAAGAGGAAGGAACAGAGGCGGGGGAAGAAAGTCCGGTGGGGGCTTAGGGGGAGCCGGAGGTTCCTCCAGTTTTAGCAGGAGCTTGGACTTCATGAGGTATATGAGGGAGGACGAGTCAAGCGCCACCCCTGAGGCTCTAAAATCAACATCTCCCCTCTTCTCCATTTCCTCTACAAAGGATGTCAACAGAAAAGCTATGTTCACGTCCCACGGCCTCACCTTTCTCAGCTTGTGAAGTTCAAAGAGTATGTTCCAAGGAGGCTGAAAGTAGAAAGGTTTTCCAACGGTTGAAGACATTAGGCTGTCTCCTTAAACGTGGTTGAAATTACGTGGGAGACTCCGTTGCGCTCATATACGCCATAGACTCTCTCTGCCTTGCTAACCATCTCGGGCTTCAGAGTGATAACCAGAAATTGCGACCCGATCGACTCCTCAGCCAGCAACTCTCCCAGTTTGCTCACGTGAAAGGCGTCCATGTGTGCGTCAACTTCGTCGAAGAGGTAGAAGGTTGCAGGTGAAAAGTCTTGCAGAGCGAATATGTAGGCAACGGCGGCCACTGATCTCTCCCCGCTGCTAGCTCCGCTCACAAGGATCGGAGGCTTGCCAGAGAACTGAACAACCATGTCTACTCCGCCAGAAAACGGTTCCTCAGGCTTCTCCAATTTAAGAGCAGCCTCTCCACCACCCGTAAGTTTCGAGAAGTACCCGCCGAATTTTTCGTTTATTTGGTTAAAAGCGTCCATGAAAACCTTGCGTTTTTTCCGTTCAATTTCATCCATGAAAGAGACTATAGCTTGTTTCTCCCTCTCCAGCTCGTTCATGCGAACAGATAACTCTCGGTATCGTGAAATCTGTTCAGCGTAGTGCGACTGGGCTATTTGATTAACGGCTCCGAGGCGCTCCAACTCAAATCGCATCAGCTTGAGCGATGATTCAGCCGCCACTACCTGATCTGGCAAAACTTTTAGAGGTTCCTCGTAACCGATTTCCCTCAGCCGATAATAATGCTGATCCATCCGCAACTGAAGTGTTTGGAGTTCAAGCTGAAGTCGGTTGAGTAATCCGTCAGCCCGCTCGTACTCAGCGTCAAGTCTGTGCAGTTTCTTGTCGATGTTGTCAATTTGGGACGTGAACTTCTTTGCCTCTTTCCTAGCGGTCAAAACGGAACGGGAAAGCTCCTCTTTAGCGGTTTCAAGTTTTGAGAGTTCCCATTCAAGTTTCTCTTTCTGTTGAAGTGCGTCCTCACCTTCCCTCTCTACAATAGAGAGCTGTCCGTTCACCTTTCTGAGCTGAATCCTGATGTTGCCAGAAGCCGTTATGAGAACATTTTTGAGTTTAGACCTGAGGGTTGAAAGTTCGGTTTCCACGCTGATAAGCCTCTGCCTCGCCTCTATGACTTCTTCAGCCAGTTTTTCTCGCTGAATTTCCATTTCTTGGATTCGAGAAGGATCTGTTTTCTGTCGCAGCACAGCTAATTCGTTGTCTAGGTCCTGCACCTCTTTTTGAATGGTTTTTCGTTGTGCTTTTCGGTGTTTTAACTGTGTCCTTTCTTTTTCAAGCCTCCTTTGAGCACGTTGAATAAGTTTCTCAAATCGCCGTGTATTGCGCTTGCTTCGCTTGATACTTCTGCGTATTCGCGTGATTTCACCTTCAAGGGCGGTGATGGCTTCGGCTAGTCTGGCGATCTGCACTCGAGTATTGTCAATTTCCTCTTCGAAAATGGTCATTTCGTCCCCTCTCCTCGTCAGATGCTCTCGGAGGGTCCTCACGGCTTCGTCTAAGCTTTTGACAGCGGACTCACTTGGGATGACAGAGGAAAAGTCGATGGGAGAACGGTAATATCCGCTCTCTATCCCTCCGCCAGCTTCGTAAAGATCTCCATTAACGGTGACTGCTCGATAACCGCCACGAGAAGCGGCAAGAGCCGCCTCGTTATCCCCTGCTATCAAAGTATCTCCAAAAACGAAAACTACGGCGGGCTCATACCGTTTTTCACACTTAACAAACCTAGAGGCAACACCTCTCACCCCTCTGATTTTCGCGGAATTACGAGACTTAACTGGCAATTCCTTGAGAGGGATGATCTTCACTCTGCCCAGCTTCAAGCGTTTCAGCGTTTCGGCACACGTGAAAGCCGAATCAAAATCTCGGACAACAATGGAGTTCAGCCAACCAGCTGCTGTCGCCTCTACAGCCTGCTTGTAAGTCCCTTCTATCTTAATCAAACTTCTCAATCGGCCGTATACCCCAGGGATCACGCCGAGTTCTCCGAGTTCCTCGATGTTTCTCAAAGCCTTTTCCTCGCCCGCAACGGTTTCGGCGAGTTCCCGCTGAGTGATAAACTCTACAACCGCCTCTCGAGCTGACTCCGCGATCTTTCCTGCCTGACTGATTTCTTTCTCTATTGAGTCTTTCTGAATGATTCTTTGTTCCAAGTTTCTTTGTAAGCTCTTAAGTCGAGTCTTCTGCTCTTTTTGAACGGTTTGGAGATCCCTGAGGGACTTTTTCAGCTCGTTAAGAGTGGATGCAAATCTATCTTTGCGAGCGTTAAGATCGTGTCGCCTACCTGAGAGAACTCTGATTGTTGTTTGACTTCGAGCGTGATCGCTCCGAAGGTCCATGATGTTTTGGTGAAGCCTGTCTAACTTCTGTTCAATGTGCCTAATTTTTTCGCTGTTTTCACCCAGGTTTGCCCAGAGCTGTGCGGTCTCGTTTTGGATAGCATCGTATTGGAATTGTTTAGTCCTAATCATTTCGGATAAACGATCGTGCATCCGTTTCAGTTTTTGAATCTCTTTACGGTTTTCAGCAATTTCATTTTTGATTGCTTCAAGTTGTTGAAGGTTGTTTTCTCTCACTCTTCTAAGCCCTTCGAGGCTTGCTGTACCCGCCCCAATTTTTGTTGTGAGTTCGGTTAGCTTCGATTTGATTTCGCCTATCTTGATCTGAACTTCGAGAACGCGTGTTCCGCCCTCCTCAACTTTTTCTGAACTGAGTTTTCTCCACTCAGTTTCGACTTCATGACGTTGAGTTCTGCATTCTTCTCTTAACCGCCTCGAGTTTTCAACCCTGCCTCTGACCTCCTCGATCTTTAATGAGAGATCACCAATTTTTCTTTCAGTTCCCGAAATTTCGTGGGAGACTTTCATAGCTTCGAACCGTTTGATTTCCTCTTGAATAAAACAGTGGCGGAGCAACTCGTTGCGTTCTCTCTCTAGATCGTCCACCCTCTTCTGCACCTCGTCTACCCTGCCCATGGCGGTTCGAATAGATATCTCAGCAGCTCGAAGTCTCTCTTCGGCTGCAGCCTTTTCAGCGTCATACTGAGCTATACCAACCATGTCGTCTATGATCTTCCTACGTTCGTGAGGAGATATCTCAGCCATACGTGTGATCGTTCCCTGCACGATCACGTTGTGCCCGGTGGGGCTGATTCCAGCCATGGACAGTATGTCGACAATGCGGGTTCTGGAAATTCTCCTCCCGTTAAGCCGATAGATGCTTTGACCGTTTTTGTGGACTTCCCGGGAAATGGTTACTGAGATGGTGTCCACCGGTATGCGATTGTCAGAGTTGTCGAATTGAATAATGACCTTGGCAAGCTTTGCCTTCTCCACCTCTGCTTCCGGGCTTCCGTGAAATATGAGTTTTGAGAAACTTTCAGCTCTGAGTCTTCTAGCGCTCAGCTCGCCTAATCCAAATAGAACAGCGTCCACGATGTTTGTTTTTCCACTGCCGTTTGGTCCTGTGAGCACAGTGAAACCCTTGTCTAGCAGGATTGTAGCAGCTTTTGGATCAAAAGATTTGAAACCCTTCATCTCGATTTTTTTGATGTACGGCATTTTTGAACCCGCCCTTCGTATTACTGGTTTGAAAGGTATGCCTAACCGTTTTTGGCTTTTTTCTACAAAAAATATTATAGAAAGTCGTTTTAACTCTTGTGCAAGCGAAGTGCCTACGTTTTTATCGTTTTCTTTCGACCTGAAGCTTTTTCGCCATCTTTTTTACAAAAAGCTTGACATTTTCAATATCGCCGTAAACGAGCATATACCCGTTTTTTTGCATTTTGCTTGAAAGTTTGTTCTCCTTTGCCAATCTTTTTATATCGTTCTTTTGCGCATCTTCTGAAACCTGAACTCGCACCCAATGTTTACCTCGTGGGAGTCCCGGGACAAACCTAGGGGCGGCTTCCTCTTCTTCCTCAGGAGCTCTTCTAGCCTCTTCCAGCTTTTTAATCCACTGTTCAACATAGCTAGAGCCGAATTTTTCTTGCATCATGAAGACGAGGGACGATTCTACGCTTTCCAAGTACGTCTCGATCCTTGGGAGGTTTTCAAGGTGGGTGGGGTCGGCTTTCAGAATTTGTATCATAGTCTTGGCAGAGCGCAAGTCGTTCATTACGTGAGGTGGAATGATCTCCCCTTTCTTTCGGAGCTCGGTGATCAGGTCAGCCAGCACCTTCCACGCTTCTCCATAGCCCATTTTTCACACCCCTTGCGGCGCTCTCTCCCTTCATTTATTGATCATTTCTTTTGCTTAAGTCTTCTGCACAACTGTTTTATATCGCCTTATCCACAACTGAACAAGCAAATATGTTTCGATATGTGAGGTGATGAAATGAGTGTGTTTGCAGTGCCCGGGGCTTACGACCGTGCTATAACCGTGTTTTCCCCGGATGGGCGCCTCTTTCAGGTTGAATACGCCCTTGAAACGGTGAATCGTGGAGCAACTATATTGGGAATCGCTTGCTCCGAGGGGGTAGTTTTGGGGGCGGAAGAGAAAATTGAAACAAAACTACAGGACCCGAGTTTTACATGGAAACTTTACGAAATAGATGATCACTTAGGCGCAGCCGTTGTCGGCTTAGGATCTGACGCTCGTATTCTCATAGACCAGGCAAGGGTTTACTGCCAGAGCAACCGATTGATGTACGACGAACCCATAGATGTGGAGATCATCACAAAACGCATTGGAGACATAAAACAACTCTACACTCAACACGCAGGAGTCAGACCCTTCGGAGTGTCCGTAATCTTTGGTGGCGTAGACAAAACGGGAAACAAAGTGTTATCAACCGATCCAAGCGGATCCTACAGAGGCTACAAGGCCGTTGCGGTAGGTATTGGCCGCGAAACGGTAGAAAACATCCTAAAGACAGAGTATAAAGAGGACTTGACGCTCGATTCCGCCGTTAAACTCGCCGTAAAATGCCTTGTGAAAGCACTTGAGGCAAGAGGAGAAGCGCCAAGACTCAAAATAGCCGTGATCCCAACCGCGACAAAAAAGCTTCGAATGTTCACCAATGAGGAGATCGAAGGCTACCAGAAGGGTCTCCAAGGCAGTGGAGCCCCATGAGCGAGCGTTACACGGTTGCGCGCCTAACTCGTGAAGGAGAACACTTCGAAATCCTAGTTAAACCGCAATCCGCCCTTTCCTACAGACTTGGAAAAATTGAGTCAGTGTCCGAAGTGTTGGTCACCAGCACTGTTTTCACCGACGCTAACAAGGGACTGAAGCCCTCAGAAGATAAGCTGCTTAAAGCTTTCGGAACTACGGATCTCCTCAAGATAGCTGATGTAATACTGAAAAAAGGCGCTTTGCAGTTAACCACCGAGCAGCGGAAACAATTGATCGAGGACAAACGAAAACAAATTGTCTCCTTCATATCCCGCCAAAGCGTTGACCCGAAAACGAATCTTCCCCATCCCCCCATACGCGTAGAGCAAGCGATGGAGCAGATTCACTTCTCGATCGACCCCTTTAACGAAGTTGAGGAACAAGCAAAGGAAGTTGTAAAACTCCTGCGTCCAATCTTACCCCTCAAAATGGAAAGGGTCTCCGTGGCTGTCCGAATCCCACCCGAGCACGCAAGCAGGGTTTACGGAACCGTTAAAGGATTCGGCACCATAAAACGTGAGGAGTGGAGAGCTGACGGATCATGGTTTGCGGTTGTGGAACTGCCCGCTGGCCTTTACGGCTCCTTTCTGGAAAAGCTAGGAGAGATGACTCGGGGCAACCTTGAAGCGAAAATGGTTTAGTGAGTCTTTACCTGTGAGGTGATGGATTTGCCTGCTTTCTATGAGAGAAGAGAGATTGTAACGCCTGGCGACCTACTTGCGGAAGACAATTACGTGGCTGGCGACAACACGTACAAAGAGGACGGCAAGATTTACGCTACGAGGGTTGGGCTCGTCGGGTATGATGATCGTAAAGTTTTTGTGGTTGCTTTGAAGGCGTTTTACGTTCCCTTTATTGGAGACATGGTCATCGGAAAAGTGGTCGAAGTCGGTCTTGGTTCATGGATAATAGATATTAATGCTCCTTACCCAGCTGTGCTTCGAGCGTCAGACGCCTTCAACCGACCGTTTAAGCCCCAGAGAGACGACATGCTCCAAATACTCGACGTGGGCGACCTCGTCATGGCCAAAATAATTGCTTACGACCGAACACGCGCCCCCCTGTTGACCGTTCGTGAGCCTGAACTGGGAAAGGTTGAGCGTGGACAGATTGTTGAGATCACTCCCACAAAGATTCCTCGGGTTATCGGAAGGAAGGGTTCGATGATAACCATGTTGAAGCAGAGAACGAACTGCCAGATCACAGTTGGTCAAAACGGCGTAATTCTTGTTAGCGGCAGGTCTCCCGAGGATGAGCAACTTGCTGTTATGGCCATTCGTAAGATCGACGAAGAAGCCCACACGAGCGGGCTAACAGATCGTGTAACTCAAATGGTTAGAAGTGAAAAAAGAGGTGTTGAACATGGCTCAAAAGAAACCTGAAAAACTAATAGATGAGAAAGATGTTCGACTTGATGGTAGAGGACTAAAAGAGTTAAGACCAATGAAGATAGAGGTCGGCGTTCTCGGCAACGCTGACGGCTCCGCGTACATTGAGCAGGGGAAGAACAAGATTCTCGCCGCGGTGTACGGACCTAAGGAGGCTCATCCCAAACACTTAGCCATACCTGATCGAGCCCTGCTTCGCTGCCGCTACCACATGGCGCCGTTTTCAGTTGAGGAGAGAAAGTCACCTGCCCCCTCGAGAAGAGAAGTAGAGCTCTCTAAGGTGATCAGAGAGGCCCTCGAGCCCGCCGTCTTCGTGGAGTATTACCCAAGAACCTCCATCGATACTTTCGTCGAGGTTCTGCAGGCGGACGGTGGAACGAGATGCGCTGCCATCACAGTCGCTTCTCTTGCACTGGCGGACGCTGGCATTCCGATGCGAGGTTTGGTGGCGGCTTGTGCGGCTGGAAAAGTGGAAGGGCGTTTGGTGTTAGACTTGGACGATATTGAAGACAAGGAGGGCGAGGCAGACTTGCCCTTGGCGTGGATGTCTCACTCAAACGCTATAACGTTGCTTCAAATGGACGGAAGCCTAACCCTCGACGAGTTTGGGCAGGCTGTGAATATGGCGGTGGAAGGTTGCAAACAGATACACGGGCTTCAGAAGGAGACCCTGAAAGCGAAGTACGTTGCAGTTAAGGAGGAGGTGGAGGAATGAAATACCCGATTATGATTCGCGTGAAGCAGAAACAAATCGCCCAGCTGGTTTCCCTCGGTAAAAGGCTGGACGGACGAGGATTAAACGACTACCGTGGGATTCAACTAGAGGTGGGAGTTGTTGGACGCGCTGAGGGCTCCGCCCGCGTTCGTCTAGGCAAAACCGAGGTGCTGGTGGGGACAAAAATCGAGTTGGGCGAACCGTTTCCAGACGTTCCCAATCAGGGGGTCCTGACCGTGAACGCTGAACTGGTGCCCCTTGCATCGCCCACGTTTGAACCAGGACCGCCCAGAGAAGACGCGATAGAACTCGCGAGAGTCGTTGACCGAGGCGTACGGGAGTCCAAGGCGATCGCTCTGGAAGAGCTGTGTGTGGAGCCTGGGAAGAAGGTTTTCATAGTCTTTGTTGACGTTTACGTCCTCAACCACGACGGAAACCTCATAGACGCTTCGGCTCTAGCGGCACTAGCCGCCTTGCTCAACACCAAGATGTTCAACTATGAGGTGAAAGAGGGCAAAATTGAGGTGAAGCCGGGCTACAAACCGCTTTCAGTGAAAAACTATCCTATAGCTGTGACCTTTGCCAAGATAGACGACAAGCTCGTAGTGGATCCTTGGCTTGAGGAGGAGCAGGTTATGGATGCTAGGATCACTATAACCACAGACAAGGACGGAAAGATCTGCGCGTTGCAGAAGGGTGGCTACGGATACTTTACAACGCAACAGGTCCTGGAAGCCGCTAAGATAGCCAAAGAAAAAGCTGAGGAATTGCGGAAGCTTGTGGTGAAAGGTTGATGGGCCGTCGGAGACGAACAAAGAAGGTAGGTTCAACCAGGGGATTTGGAGCCCGCTACGGCTCAACTGTCCGAAAGCAATACGTTAAGGTGCACTCAGAGATGAAGAAGGCCCACAGATGTCCTAAGTGCGGCAGCGAGTCAGTTCGAAGACAAAGCGTGGGCCTCTGGAATTGCAGAAAATGCGGCTCCACATTCACTGGAGGCGCCTACACCCCAGTCACAAAGATGGGCATCGTTGCGAAGCGAGCGGCAAAGAGCACGCCAACCCAACAAGTTTCCGTGAAGAGGAAAGAGAAGGGTGATATTGTTAACGACCTCTCGGAGGCCAACGCGGAGAATAAGAACGTTTTGCCGTGACCTCACCTGTTCTATCCCGAACGTTGTTAGAATTAACCGTGGCAAGCTGAGTCTCGAAGGGATAGCTGAAAGAGCGCTGGAATTTAACGCTGACCGAGTTATTATTGTTGATCGGTGGATGGGTGGACCCGGAAAGATCGTGCTCTTCCAGACTGGACCAGAGGGGTTAATCCCTGTTTCTCCACTGATGTATATCGCAGGCATACGGCTTCAAAGAGAGTTCGAAGGGACAAAGACTAAGCCCATTCAATCGCTCACAATAACCACACCGCCAGAGAAAACCACCCAAGTCGCGAAGATCGCAGAGTTCTTGGCAAACTTTCTCAACATTTCGATGTCATCAATGAACGAAGCGGTCTCAGGGTATCCGGCCGCGATGCACATTTCACTCAACGCTTCACGCCGCATCCAGATCACGTTCATGCTCCTCCCTGAGATTGTTGAGGCGGGTCCTAGTGTCACCTTATCGCACGTGTTGTGGGAAAACGGGAAATGAGGTCTCGCATCGTTGTACGCCTAAATTTTCCGTCTGAAGAGCGTTTGAAGATTGTTTTGAGTGCTTTGGAGCCCGAAACTGGGACTCCTCCTTCTCCCCGTTCTAGAGTAGAAGTGGAGGGTAGGGGTAGCGACTTAGTATTGAGCTTTGAGGCAACCGATACGGTTGCCTTGAGAGCCGCCGTGAACTCTTACCTTCGCTGGGTGGGTCTTGTCAACGACATGTGCTCTGCCCTAGATTCTCTGCGTGGAGCATAAATGAAAAACACTTAATTAACGCTTGGTTGTAATGGTGAGTTCAGAAAGAGCTGTGTGAGACAATAGGGGAATTAAATGAGTGAGGAAATTTCGAGGCTTCCACCCCAAGTTCAACAGCGACTGTTGAGGCTTCAGCAGCTTCAACAGACGTTGCAGGCAGTGTTAACGCAAAAGCAGCAGCTTGAGCTGGAGCTCACAGAGGTTGAGCAGGCTTTGAGCGAGCTGGGAAACCTCACAGAAAACGCGGTCATCTACAAGTCTATCGGCTCGCTTCTCGTGAAGTCGAAAAGGTCGAAGGTGACCACAGAGCTGAACGAGCGGAAGGAACTTTTCAACATGAGGATCAGTGTGCTTGGTAAGCAAGAGGAGCGGCTGAGGACCCAAGTGAAGGACCTGCAAACAAAGCTTCAGCGTGATTTGCGTCCGATTTCATCTCCACCTTAAGGTGGAAAAACTTTTGGAAGAGATAGGCATATCGGAACTCACCTCTGAACAGGTGGAAGAATTATGCGAGGTCGCGGAGAGGGCGGCGAGAGAGTACATACTGTCAAAGCTTCCCCTGCACAGGGTTTCTGACCTCAATATAACCGTTGAAACCGAGGGGACGAGGCCGGTCACCGTTAACGTTGATGTGGAAATTTCCCTGTCACCTCTGTTGAAAAACTGTGATGTGGAGAAAATGGCCAACGAAGCCACGAAAAGAGCGTTCACATCCGTTGAAAGGTATTTGAGGGAACTCGCGTGCAAATCGGCAAAATAACGTCTCTCATAGACAAGCTTGACGCAAAACTGGTTGTTCTGCTGTGCCACCATAACGCTGACCCAGACGCTCTATGCGCTGCATTCGCGTTCTCTCAACTGCTAAGGCGTTTGCGACCAAAACTGAGCGTTGAGATCGCTGCGGCTCAGGGAATCAGCAGACTCTCCAAGCTCTTGTTGAAATCGCTGCCTATCAAGCTAACAATGCAACCGCACATTGAAAAGGCGGATTTCATCGTTTTGTTGGACACCAACACCGTCCAGCAACTGGACGAATGGAGCGGACTGGTCAAGGCGGCTGATTCTCCCCTCGTTGTGATAGACCATCACGCCAGCCATCCAGAGACGGAGCGTCTAGCAACACTGAGCTTATCTGATGAAGAGGCGTCGTCTACCTGCGAGATCGTGTGTCAGTTTTTCAGAGAGGCAGAAGTTAAGCCAACAGAAGTCGAAGCTAAGGCTTTGTTCCTCGGAATAGCGTTTGACACGAGGCACTTCGTTTTAGCCAACTCTTCCACGCTTAAGACCGTGGCTGACCTCATTGACGCTGGAGTGAACGCTGAAGAAACCCTGCCCCTGCTTTCCTTGCCAATACATCCCTCAGAGCGCATAGCACGACTTAAGGCTGGCAAACGAATGAAACTCATGAGGATGGATGGGTGGCTGGTTGCACTATCCCATGTCAGCGCCTATCAAGCCTCAGCTGCGAGAGCCTTGATTGGGTTGGGAGCCCATGTGGCAGTTGTTGCGGGTCAGAGGGGAGACAAGGTTCAGATCAGCTTGAGAGCGTACCGTGACTTCTATGAAAAGACCGGAGTGCACTTGGGTCGAGACGTAGCCAAACCTCTCGGTGAGTATCTTAGAGGCATGGGTGGCGGGCACTCGGTTTCGGCTGGGGCTAATGGGGTGGGAGATGTGGATTCCAGCTTCAAGCGTTGTGTTAGACTCTTGAGGAAAGGGTTAAAGAAGAAAAACACTTGAGTGCCTAACCCTTTTTCAGTCCATACGCTACTCCGAGAAAAAAGCTGCCTAAGAATGGCAAAGCGGATATGAGGGGTGCGAACAGTCCCAGCGCTGGCTCGGTGATGCTGGTGAATCCTATTAATTCGTCGTAGTCTACGTTGATCACGTTTGAATAGGCCAAATATATGAGAGAGAAGACAAAAATTCCGATGATTATCGCAATTCTAACAACCTTCCTAACCACGTACCCGACGAAAAAACCACCTATTCCGCCGATGCCCAATTGATACGCAATCGGGATTAGAGCTTCACTCATTTAGATCACTTCATCAGCTCAATTCCACACTCTGGACATGCGGGTTTCTTGTAGATCAAACCAACCTTCGGGCAACATTCTCTGCAAAATATTTTCTTGCATCTGGTGCACTGCCAAGCTGTCGGTTTGAAAAATCGCCCGATTTCTCTTCCGCACACCGAGCAGAATCCTCTGACCATACATATCACTACTGGAGTAGTTCAGATGAATCTTAAGAATTACGCTTTCAGCTCAGAGGATTTCCATGTACCTTTAATGAGTTCCAGAACCTTTTGTGCATGAACTAACGGATTAGTTACCAACGAACGTGTCAATCTCAACCGTAGAATTTATTCTTGTTAACCAGAAACGTTTTCATTTGAACCGTTGCCTATTCTCGTAAAGTCAAACGGAATACTCTTTTTTGAGTAGCCACTCTTTTATGGAAGAGTCGGCGTCAATATGATGAGCTGGACTAGAAATTGGCGGTCATCGAAACAAAGGGGCTAACGTACACATATCCAAGCGGAAAAAAGCGGACCCTAGAAGACGTTTCCATAACGATTGAGAAAGGAGAGTTTGTGGTCCTCACGGGTCCCAGCGGCTGTGGAAAAACCACTCTCTGCCGATGCTTCAACGGACTCGTTCCCCACTTTTACGGCGGAAAACTAGAGGGCGACATCTCGGTTACAGGCCTCAGGGTGAGCGAGCACTCGATTCACGAACTCGCTCGGCACGTCGGACTCGTCTTTCAGAACCCGGAAAACCAGCTTTTCGCTTTGTTTGTGGAGAAAGATGTGGCCTTCGGACTTGAAAACCTCGGGGTGCCAAGGGATGAAATTAGAAAACGAGTTGACTGGGCGCTTCAGACGACCGGTATAGAAAACCTTCGGGAGAGGGCCCCACACGAGCTTTCGGGCGGGCAGCAGCAGCGGGTCGCCATCGCTTGCGTGCTCGCCATGCAGCCAGACGTGATGGTGCTCGACGAGCCGACATCCTTTCTTGATCCGTCGGGTGCCCAGAAAATCTTTGAGGTGATCAGCGAGTTAAACAAAGAAATGGGAATCACGGTTGTTCTAGTTGAACATCGGTTGGACTTAGCCTCGAGATACTCTAATCACGTTTTAGTTATGAACGAAGGGAGGGTAGTTTTGGACGGCGAGCCTAGAGAAGTCTTTAACTCGGAGACCGCCCGCCTGATCGGTGTCGGCGTCCCGAAGGCAACTAGGCTTAGCCAAGTTCTTGAAGAGAGCGGAGTGGATTTGGGCAGGGTTCCGGTAACCTCTGGGGAGGCATCTCACATCCTTAAGGAGGTTTTGAGGCGTGATTGAGGTCAAAGACGTTTCCTTCACCTACGTAAACGGCGTTGAGGCTTTGCGGGGAGTTTCTCTCACGATACGGGACGGAGAGTTCGTTGCCATAATGGGTCAGAACGGCGCTGGCAAAACAACGCTGGTGAAACACTTCAACGGGTTGTTAAAGCCGACGAGGGGGGAGATCCTTGTTGACGGAGTCAACACCCGAAAGGTGAGTGTGGCGACTCTCGCCCGAAAGGTTGGGTTCGTGTTTCAAAACCCTGATCATCAGCTTTTCTGCGAAACGGTTGAGGATGAGGTGGCTTTTGCCCTTCGAAACTTTGGCTTCGAAGAAAAGACGATAAAGAAGCGAGTGGCTTGGGCTCTCAATCTTTTGGACCTGACGGAATATCGCGAAACCTCGCCTTTCATGCTCAGCGGCGGGGAGAGAAAACGGGTTGCGTTAGCGTCTGTTCTCGCTTGGAACCCAAAAGTGGTTATACTAGACGAGCCAACGATCGGTCAAGACCAAAAGCAGAAGGAAAGGCTGCGACAGTTCATCATTCAGTTGACTGCTCAACAGAAAACAGTCATCATTGTCACTCACGATGTTGAATTTGTGGCAGAGTGTAACCCTCACGTCGTGTTGATGGCTCAGGGAGAAATTGTTGCCGAAGGAGGCGCCAAACAGATGCTCACCAACCCTGACCTTGTTACAAAGGCCTCTATTGTGCCTCCCCAGATCACCCAGATCTTTCTGGAACTAGCAGATTTGGGGTTGCCAACTGACTTGATCGACATCCACGAGGCGAGAGAAGCTTTGCTCAATTTCTTGGGGGTCAATTCGTGAGCGTTTTCGACGGCTTAAGATTCAGAATGGTCTCATCTCCTATCCATCGGTTGGATCCGAGAGCCAAGTTCTTCTTCGTTTGTGTGATGTTTGTGATTGCTGTTTTGTTTAACCAGTTGTTGCCTCTGATTGTGCTCTTCCTGATTCAGATGCCTCTCGTGTTTGTGGCTGGTGTTCAGCGAGAGTGGATTCGATCTCTGAGGGGGGCTCTTTTCTTGGCAGTCATGATCTTTGTAATCAACTTCGTTTTCGCGTATCTTTCTCCTGGGGGGATTCAGGGAATCGAGCCGCCTGTTGATACTCTTCCAGAGTACCTCATGCTTTTTGAGAACTCCTTTGCTTTGACCTTGCGTTTCGTAGTGTTGATTGAATCTTTCTCCGTGTTTTTCCTAACGACCTCGCCAGACCATTTAGGATTGGCATTGGAACAGAGTCATGTGCCCTACGAGTTTTGCTTTGCCTTCACTACTGCCGTTCGTTTCGTTCCGGTTTTAGCTGAGGAAGCGCAGACGATCATGGATGCCCAGAAAGCTAGGGGACTGGAGCTGGAGCGTGGAAACTTCATAAAGAGAATAAGAAATTATATTCCAATTCTCATTCCACTTATAGTGAACGCCATCCGCAGAAGCCTTGAACTCGCTGAAACTATGGAGTCTCGGGCTTGGGGCGCTACTGAGAAGCGCACCAATCTATACGTGCTTAGGCTGAAGAAACCCGACTACGTTTTGGTCATGATGTCTATTCTAATGTTAGTTCTCGCCGTCTACGTCCGCCTCTTCCTTCCCGTTCCACCGCTAGTGGTAATCCTTCAAATCTAACAATCATTAAGTAGTCCAGATTGCCCTGCCACAATCGAGTAACCCTTAAAAGTTGCGCCTAACTATTTTGCGTAAGCTCAGGCAAACAGGAGAGTAGGTTAACATTCGCAAGAAATGGAAAAAGAAGAAAGTGCGCCGCGAAAAGCGGAAGAGGAAACGTAAACGTAAGAGGTATAAGTAGGAAATTAGGCTCTCAAAGTTTGAATTCTTCATGAATTGCCAGAACAGCCTTCTCTCCGTCAGTTTCCTTCACCACGAATGAGATGTTAAGCTCAGATGAGCCTTGGGCTATCATGCGCATGTTCACTCCCCTGCGTGCAACCGCTCCAAACATTCTTGCGGCAACACCGGGTGTGCCCTTCATGCCAGCGCCCACCACGGCGACCACGCAAACGTCGTCTTCTGCAGTCACCTCGTGTATCAAACCGCTAGCCAGAAGGGCGATTTCAAGTGTGCTGACAGCCCTTTCTAACACCTCTCTTTGAAGTATGAAGGAAATGTTCGCTTCTGAGGCGCTCTGTGAAATCATTAGAACGTTGATGTTGTTTTTTCCTAGTATGTCGAAAATCTTTGCGGCTGTTCCAGGGGTGCCAACCATGCCAGCTCCACTGACGTTAACTAGCGCCAAATTCTTGATCAGTGTGATCCCTTTCACTACGTCTTTAGGCTTGATTTTCTGCTCCATGACTATCAGGGTTCCAGGGTTTTGCAGGTTGAAGGTGTTTCTTATTCTAACAGGGATTTCTTTTTCCATTGCTGGTTCTAACGCCCTCGGGTGCATAGCCTTTGCCCCGAAGATAGCCATTTCTATCGCTTCCTGAAAGGAAAGTTCAGGTATAACCTTCGCCGAAGGAACAATTTTTGGGTCAGAAGTCATCAATCCGTCTACGTCTGTCCAAACCCAAACTTCGTCAGCTTCCAACGCAGCCGCGATAATGGTAGCAGTATAGTCGGACCCCCCTCGACCTAGCGTTGTGATTTCTCCGTCTTGAGTTGCACCTATGTAACCAGTGACCACTGGAATGATTCTTTTTTCTAGCAACGGCTCAATTTTTTGCTTAATCTGATGTGCAGTCACCTTCATCATGGGACGGGCTTCTCCGAAGTTGGAGTCGGTTACGATTCCTGCATCCTTCCCAGTGAAGTATTGCACGCTTAACCCCAAGTCGCGGAGAGTTCCCCACACGATTAGAGTGGACATCCTTTCTCCAAACGACAGAACGTAATCTTTTGATTTTGGGGTGAGTTCGCCTAGGTAAATTATTCCCGTGAAAACCTTTTCAAGCTCATCGAGGGTTGTTTCTAGTGTTTGTTCTACCTCTTTCCGTATTGACTTGTTTTTAATAGCGTTTTCAGTGGCTGCTACGTGTTTTTCCGTCGTCTTTTGCAAGAGTTTGTGAACATGGTCTCGGTTTCCGCTTCTCGCTTCTTCCGAGGCTTCGATTAGAGCGTCTGTGACTCCCTTTAGAGCTGAAACCACCACAACCATCTGATAACCTTTACCAAGGTGGTTGTTAATCAAATCGGCAACGTGCCGAATGTGTTCACCGCTTCCCACCGAAGTGCCTCCAAACTTCATAATCACTCTCTTCAAGTTGCTCCCTCTCCAAAACGTTAAGCCATGAGTTTGGTTGCTAGGTTATGTTTTATATCTAGCAGATCCCTTAATATGGCGCTTGCGGTTTCCATTCCTCCAGCTCCTCGACCTATGATTGTCTCTTCACCAGCAAACTCTGAGACAAACGTGACAGCGTTGAGCACTCCCCCGACGCATAGGGGGTCATGCCTGGATATTTCGGTGGGCACAACCTTTAGGTTTTCATTGATTGATCCTATGAGCTTGATGGTGCAGTCTCTCTTGGCGGCTTTCTCTAGGTCTTGTAACGTAACGTTGCGTATGCCCTGAATGCTCACGTTCTTTAGGGTAACCCTCTTGTTCATTATCCAATTTGCCATGATAACTAGCTTGCAGGCAGGGTCTATCCCGTCGATGTCCATTGAGGGGTCTGTTTCGGCGTATCCAAGCTTTTGAGCTTTATTGAGGGCTTTCTCAAATGTAATATGCTTCCCGTCCATTTCTGTAAGGATATAGTTCGTTGTTCCGTTCAGTATTCCTCGGATGGAGAGAATTCTGTCCCCCATCAGGCACCTCTTTGCCAAATCAAGCACAGGCGTTCCTCCACCAACAGTTCCACTGAATCTCAGGTAGACTTTATTGTAGTCAGCTAGCTCGATTAAGGCTGGCAGGGCTAGGGCAAGTGGTCCCTTATTTGTGGTAACCACGTGTTTTCCTGTTTTGAGAGCTGTTTCTATGTGAGACAACCCTGGTTCCCCGTCCTTGATTTTGGTGGGTGTTGCCTCAACGATTGCTTCAGCGTCAACATTTTCTATCACGCTTAACGCTGACATACCGGGATGTCCGTATTCGCGGTGGGCTGCCACTGTGCCCTTTTCAGCCTTCAGGGACAACGTTTTCTCTAGGTTTAGGCCCTTTGGGTTTACAGCTGCTCCTCCTCTGTCCGCGATAGCTACAACTCTTGGATGGAAGCCATAGTTTTTGATGAGCTCGGCTTCTCTCTGCGTGAATATGCGCGTAAGGCTTTGACCAACAACTCCGTAGCCTATCAGGATGATTCTCATTGTGGTCACCTAAAGGGTTGCGGTTGGTGCAATGGGCTTTGAGAGGCCCAGATACTCTGAAATGGGTCCGATTTTTGCCTCGATCTCGATGGGTTTTCTGCATGTTTGCATTACGATGTCTGGGTCTTTTAGTCCGTGGCCTGTTGCAACGCAGACTATAGTCTCATCTTTATTAACTGTTCCCAGATCAACAAGTTTTCTTAAGCCCGCGATGGATGAGGCGCTTGCTGGTTCCACGAACAGTCCTTCATGTCTGGCCAACATTCTCTGAGCTTCTAGGATTTCTCGGTCTGTTACGGTTTCAGCTGTTCCCTTGGATTCTCTTATGGCTCGCATTGCTTTTTTCCAGCTGAGTGGAGCCCCGATTCTGATGGCGGTGGCGACGGTTTCAGGACGGTCTACGGGTAGGATGCTGTTGATTCCCTCCTTGACTGCCTGTGCTATGGGCGCTGCTCCCTCAGCTTGAATGCCGATCATCTGTGGAAGACTGCTTATAAGGTTGAGTTGGTAAAAGTCTGAGAAGCCTTTCCATATTGCACTTATGTTTCCGGCGTTGCCCACTGGAACTATCACCTTGTCCGGCGCCTCGCCATTTAATTGGTCGCAGATTTCGTAGGCTAGAGATTTCTGTCCTTCTATTCTGAACGGATTGATTGAGTTGAGAAGGTAGACCTTCCTATGCTTTTCTGAGAGTTCAAGCACAATTTTTAGGGCTTGATCAAAGTTTCCTCTGACCTGCACAACTTTGGCGCCGTAAACCATGGCTTGCGCTAGTTTTCCGTAGGCGATTTTACCCGACGGAATGAGAACGATGCACTGGAGTCCAGCTTTAGCGGCGTAGGCTGCTAGAGAAGCAGCAGTGTTTCCAGTGGAGGCGCAGATGACAATTTTCATACCGAACTCCACAGCCTTGGTCACTCCAACAGTCATGCCCCGATCTTTGAACGACCCTGTTGGGTTTTCTCCCTCGTTTTTCACGTAAAGACGCTTGACTCCAAGGAGTTTTCCTAGGCGTTTGCATCGGTGGAGCCCTGTTCCCCCCTCGTTTAACGAAACTATTTCTGAGATGTCGCGGACTGGCATGAGGTCTCGGTATCGCCAAACGGATAGAGGTAGGCTCATCCAGTCGCTTTCCCTAAGCCTTTCTTTCAAAACTTTATAATCGTATTTGACTTCCAGCAGGTCTCCGCATCGCCTGCAGGAGTAGATGATCTCATCCTCATCGTATTTTTCTCTGCAGGCTATACATTGTATGAACATTGCCATTCAGCCTCCACTAATTAATGCTATTATTAAGATTGCATTTTGCCATAATAAGCATATTTTTCAGACGTAGTTGCCTCTCAGATGTTATCTGCATTCAATGATGTTAACTCTAGCCTTGTTTGCGTTATAACTATTTTGTGATGGTGTTTCGTCATCAAACAACGCAACAACACCGCAAAATATAGTTAATTTTAAAACATCAACCCTACACAATATCGTAGTCAAGAGGTGAAAAGTTTGGTTAAAGTAGACAACTACGAGGTGCCCGAAGGACTCTACTACTCCGAAGAGTGGATGTGGGTACGCGTCGAAAACGGAAAAGCCAGAATCGGCATAACAGACTACGCCCAGAAACAACTCCGCGAAATCGTGTTCGTCGAACTCCCAAGCGCAGGCGACACCCTCACCAACACTGAACCCTTCGGAACCGTAGAATCAGTCAAAGCCGTCTCCGATCTTGTCGCCCCAGTGAGCGGCACGATCGAACAGATCAACGAAGAAGTAAGCGACAAACCAGAACTGCTGAACGAAGACCCATACAACAAGGGCTGGCTCATAGTGATATCACCAACCAGCCTAGACGCCGAACTAAAGCAACTCATGGACTTCAACAAAGCAGTGGAATGGCACAAGAAACTCGTCAAGGAAGGCTAGGCATGCCGCGGAGAATCGTCATCATCGGCGCCCACGCCGCAGGCGTCGATGCCGCAGTTGCCGCGAGAAAAACCGATAGAACTGCTGAGATAACTCTACTCACCACGGAAAAGAGAGCAGGATACTCACGATGCGGCATCCCATTTGTATTGGGGGGACACATACCCCGCTTTGACGACCTCATAGTTTACCCACAGGGTTTTTATCGCATGATGAAACTCGACCTCCGATATGAAACAACCGCAACGAGCATCGACACAGAAGCCAAAACCGTGGAGATTCAAGACAAGACCGGAAAGAGAGAGAAGCTGGAGTACGACAGCCTAATCATCGCCACTGGCGCCTACCCGTTTGTTCCACCAATAAAGGGACATGAAAAAAAGGGAGTGTACGTGGTCCGCACCCTCGAAGACGGAGAGAGAATCGATCAGGCAATCAAAACAGCCAAGTCGGCGGTCGTGATAGGAGCCGGCCTAATCGGACTCGAAACCGCCGTAGCCTTTGTTGAGCGCGGATTAAAAACCACAGTGGTGGAACTCCTCCCATACGTTCTCCCAGTGATGCTAGACAAAGATATAGCCGACATGGTTCACAAGATGCTGGAAGAGAAAGGCTTGAAAATCATCGTTGGACGCGGAGTTGACGAAATCCTCGGAACCGAAAAGGTTAGCGGGGTCTCAGTTTCAGGAGAGGAAATCCCAGCCGACCTGGTTGTGGTGGCGACAGGCATAAGAGCCAACACGGAACTGGCTAAAAACGCTGGCATAGTGCTCGGTGAAACCAGAGCCATAAAAGTGAACATGAGAATGGAAACCTTCAAGACAGTGAACATGAGAGTGCGACCTCTCAAAGACGTTTACGTCATAGGAGACTGCGCCGAGTCCGTAAACTTGATCACCCACAGACCAATGCTGAGCCAGCTTGGAACAACAGCTGTGAGACAAGCGAAGGTGGCGGGAATCAACGCTGCTGGCGGATACGCCATGTTCCCTGGATGCTTAGGATCCGCGGTTACAAGGTTGTTCGACTTTGAGATTGGCGCCACAGGCCTAACAGAATTTATGGCGGGTCGAGCTGGAATAAAAACTGTAGTGGGTAGCATAACCTCGAAAACCAAGGCTGACTATTACCCTGGGGCTCTACCGATCAAAGTGAAGATTGTTGTGGAAAAGGAGACGGAAATGGTTATTGGAGGTCAGATCATAGGTGGGGAGGAGGTAACTCAGCGCATAAACGCCTTGTCCTTTGCAATACAAAAACAAATGACTGTGAGGGAACTGGTGAAAGCAGACACTTGTTATGCTCCGCCACTAAATGAAACGTGGGAACCCATGGTTTTGGCCGCGGAAACAGCGCTCAGGAAGTTACGATAGCTTTCCAAGAGTATTAGTTCCTTGACAAATAGTGTGAAAGACAACAACTAATTTCGCCACAAACTATGAAAGTTGCGGCAAAAGATTGACCTCCGGTCAGCGAGTATACCAGCCTTACCTCCTCTATCTTTATTGCATGCCCATCCAAAAACATGCTATCCATGACAAGTCGTAGCGAAAGTTTTTTAGGAAAAACGTAGAATTAGTTGATTCCAAAAGAAGGTGATTGAGAATGGAACTAAACGTCGCTATAAACGGGTTCGGAAGAATAGGGCGGCTCTTATACCGAGCGGCTTTGGAAACCGAAGCAGACATAAATTTCGTAGCGGTCAACGACCTAACCGACTCCAAAACCTTGGCACGCCTCCTAGCAAACGATACAGTTCACGGCAGAACTCCCTTTAAAGTAGAAGCCAAAGAAAAATCCATCATCGTAGGCGGAAGAGAGCTGAAAGTTCTGGCACAGCCAGATCCAGCCAAACTACCTTGGAAAGAAATGGGCGTCTATGTGGCAGTAGAGTCAACGGGAAGGTTCAGATCCAGAGAAGATGCCTCAAAACACCTGCAAGCTGGAGCCAAGAAGGTATTGGTTTCTGCGCCAATGAGCCCAGCTAAAAGCGCCGACTTGACCGTGGTGTTTGGGGTAAACGACGACAAATACAACCCAAAAAAGCATAGTATAATTTCTTTAGCTTCATGCACGACAAATTGCGTAGCGCCCGTAGCCAAAGTGCTAAACGATAAATTCGGCGTTAAAGCAGGTCTCATGACAACAGTTCACGCAGTCACCAACGATCAGAGACTCCTCGACATGCAACACAAAGACCTAAGACGAGCCAGATCAGCAGCCTTCAACATGATACCAACAACAACTGGCGCGGCGGTAGCCGCCACACTGGCGCTTCCTGAGCTTGAAGGGAGAATGAACGGGATGGCCCTACGCGTTCCAATACCCGATGTATCCATAGTTGATTTTGTGGCAACGGTGAAAAGAGAAGTTACCAAGGAAGAAGTCAACGCAGCATTTAAGGAGGCCGCTAAAAAAGAGCTGAAAGGAATCTTAGACTACAGCGAAGAGCCCCTAGTGTCGTCAGATTTAGTACACAACCCATACTCGGCCATCATAGACGGGGACTCCACCATGGTCATAGGAAACCTAGTTAAAGTGCTCGCTTGGTACGACAACGAGTGGGGCTACTCCGTGAAGATGGTGCGGATGATCGAAAAAATCTGCAAGATGGCCGCGTGACCAGTAAACCACGAAATATTCCGAACTCAAACGTTACGCTTCCCTTAAATGAGGTGAGAGAATGCCCAAATTCTTGACCATGGACGACTTCGATTTCGAAGATAAAACCGTTTTAGTCAGAGTGGACTTCAACTCGCCCATAGACCCGCAGACCAAGAAAATCTTAGACGACACGAGAATACGGGCACACGCAGAAACAACCATCCGGGAACTGGCTCAAAAAGGCGCAAAAACCGTAATCTTGGCGCACCAAGGTAGACCAGGAAGCATTGACTTCACCCCGCTTGAGCAACACGCCGAAATCCTCCACAAAATACTAGGCGTGCCAGTGAAGTATGTTGAAGAAGTTTTTGGAGAAAAAGCACAAGAAGCCGTTAAAGAACTGCAGAACGGTGAGGTTCTAGTTCTAGAAAACGTTCGAACATACCCAGATGAACGAAAAAAAGGAACCCCAGAAGAACACGCAAAATCCGAATTCGTGAGGAAGCTGGCTCCCCTAGCTGACGTGTTTGTCAACGACGCCTTCGCAGCCGCCCACAGAGCTCACATATCAATCGTAGGATTCACCGCAGTTTTGCCAAGCGTTGCTGGTCGGATAATGGAAAGGGAACTCAAAGCCTTGAGCAGAGTATTAGAGAACCCAGAAAAACCCTGTGTCTACATTTTTGGAGGAGCAAAAGCCGACGACTCCCTGAAAATATCCCGATACGTGCTGGAGAACAACATTGCAGATCACATACTAACCGGCGGAGTAATCAGCCACCTTTTCCTCGTAGCAAAAGGATTCAACCTAGGAAAGCCGAGCATGGATTTCTTGGAAAAAGAGGAAGTGCTGAGCTTGGTAACTGGCATACAAGAGCTGATGAAAACGTATCCCGGCAAGATTGAGGTGCCCGCTGACGTAGCTGTGGAAGTGGAAGGAAAAAGAAAAGAGATAGCAGTCACAGAGTTGCCTGCAAGACATCCCATCTACGACATTGGAACAAAAACCACCAAAAACTACAGGGCGATCATCAGTGACGCCAAGTCCATTGTTGTCAGCGGTCCCATGGGAGTTTACGAAAACAAGGAGTTTCTGTTTGGTACTAAGAAAACTTTTGAGGCAGTAGCTGCTTCCGAGGCCTTCTCCTTGGTCGGGGGAGGCCATACTGTGGCAGCTGTGAAAGAGTTCGGATTAGCTGATAAAATCTCCTACGTCAGCACTGCTGGAGGGGCGCTCATAGAGTTTCTCATGGGAGAAGCGTTGCCAGGCGTCGTGGCCCTTGAAAAAGCGGCGGCTAGAGCCTAAAGTTTCAGCAACACTTCGTCCCACACACCTTTTTTGATTCAGAATTACAAGTTCGTAGGCGCTGGAGAAGACTTAACTATCCAGATTTGATCCAGTAGTATTATGGACATATTGACCCTAATCGTAACAGTTGTGATAATTAGCGTCTCGGGGGCTCTGGCTCCTGGCCCTCTGTTTTTTGCCACCATCTCTTACGGCACTAAGTTAGGAGCCAAGAGTGGGTTGGCGTTCTCTATTGCGCACACTGTAATCGAGTTTCCTCTCGTCATTCTGTTAGCCATCTTAGTAGCTTTCGGTAGCCGAAACATTGCCGACGAGTCGATCATCAGGCTCCTAATTGCAGTTGCAGGAGGGCTAGCTCTTCTCGTTTTAGGTGCTTTACAGATTCACAATGGTCTTTCGTCTAAGTTCACTGTATCCAGTGAAAGCGGAGTGGCATCTAAGAACCCTCTGTTTGTAGGCTTGGTCCTCACAGGGTTGAATCCGTTCTTTATTGGTTGGTGGCTCACTGTTGGATTGAAACTGATTGTTGATGCTTGGGCATTTGCGTTTCTAGCTGGCATAGGAATCATGTACTTCAGCCACATATGGATGGATTACGTGTGGCTCATAGCTGTCGCCCATTTCGCAAAGATGGGAATGAACGTTGTGGGAGCCAAAGGATACAGAGCTGTAGTGATAGTTTTCGGAGCTGTACTGATTTTCTTTGGGCTTCTCTTTCTCACGTCAATCTTCTAAGCGGGTTGTCAGACAAAGAAAACTACATGTAGTTTCCTTTCGGTTTCTATCGACTTTTGCTATATTGCCAAACCTGAAATAAGGTCTATTATTTCGGAAATGCATGTACAACATGAGACATTAAATTGAGAAGGGAAAAACTAGGTAAAATCGGCACAGCCGCCAGCATAGTACATTTTTTTGTTACGTGCAGGTCTGCCGAGGAGGTGCTTCATCTTGACCCGTAACTACTTTGGGAAGGAAACTGAAACTTTGCAGAGAATTGTTAAAGGTAAGAAAGTTAATGTAAAATGGGATTGGGCAAATTTTAGAAGCACCAAAGGTTTTCCAGTTGACGACAACTTAATGTCATGGGTTATTGGTCAAGACAGGGCACTGCAAGAGTGTTTCCTTTGTCTTGATGAGTGGGCACATAAGCTGAAATGGCTTGAGAAGAACAAGTGGTACGATGACTGGAGAGAACCTGACAAAGCTAAGCCGGTGGGCAAGACTAAAGTGAGTCCAGGGCCCTACCTGCTTCTGCTGGGAGACCCTGGAACTGGCAAGTCCCTAATTGGAAGGGCGTTAGCGGAGAAGCTCACACAGATCTACGAGGAGAAGAGGATCAAGTTATTTGATGTTCTCTGTTGGACGAATAAGATGATTCCAAGTGAGCCCAAAATTTCGGTGCACGAGGCGGGTAAGAGCAAACAGATAATACGCAGAGAAAATCTTAGGCAGGAGAAGAAAAGATTTCTAGTTTCAGCGGGTTTAAAGATGCTTCAGGTATTTCTGATAGTATTTGGTTTAATACTCCTGTTCATCGGACTGTACGGCGTACACAGCATCTTCTTGACATGGGCTTCCAATCCTGAGGTATCCGAAGGCATACCCCTGCGGGAAGCATTTGCTAACAACTTTTTGGACTATTTTGCCAACTCGTTTCCCTCGTTGACGCTCGTCCTTGTCCCAGCGGGTTCACTGCTGTTCTTCGCTGTATTCATCTGGTGGTTTGGAAGGCTTGGAGGAGCCGTTAATTTACCGGGCATCGGCGGAGCGAAACAGTCTAAAGTGCCCAAGCTGATCGTTGACAACTCTTCCCAGCACGCCCCCTTCATAGATGCCACTGCCCACAGGGCGTCTCAGCTGTTTGGAGACATAGCTTGGGACCCCTACCAAACCGGTGGACTGGGCACCCCCGAGCATCAGAGGGTCTCCGCCGGAGACGTTCACAGGGCATGTCTAGGCATCCTCTACATAGACGAGATTAAAAACCTTGATCCCGTTGAAGCCATCACTCTGCTTACTGTGCTGGAGGATGGACAGTTGCCTATCACCGCACGGGGACGTTACCAGATCGGTGGCACTGCTGCGTTAGCTGTTTCTACCGAACCTGTTCCTTGCATGTGTTTCCTTGTTGGCGCCGGCAACTTTGATTCCATCAGCCAAATACATCCGGCACTGATGGATAGGATATATGGCTATGGCAAAGTTGTTAGGATGAACAATGATATGCCTAACACTGTGGAGAACCGAAGGAAATATGTGCAGTTTATTGCGCAAGAGGTGCGTCGTTTTCACCTGATTCCCTTCAGCAAAGAAGCATGTAAAGAGATTGTTGATGAAGGCAGGCGTAGAAGCAACAAGAAAGAAGCGTTGACCACCAAGTTTAGACCACTCATCGCCTTCATTAAAACCGCTGCTACACTAGCCATGAATGAAGGGAAGAAGATCGTGGAGCAGAGACATGTCAAGGATGCAATCGAGAACCACTGCAAAACAATCCAGAAACAGATACTGGAACACCAGCTAAACGAGAGAGGAAAACTGTTGGAAATCAAGCCTGAGGGTAGCAAACTCGGACAAATCTACGGATTAGCCGTTGTTTCAGACCCTTACAGTGGAGAGAAGACTGGAAACGCGTTGTGCGTCAGGGCGCACATGGTTAAGAGGAGCAAAGTTTCTAGAGAATACCCGCTGAAGGGATACTACAAGGTGACGGGCATAGCCAAGGGAAATAAGGAGAAGTTCATATCCGACAGCGTAGACAAGGTTCGAACCGTTATACTTCAAAAGTATGGGGTGGACATCGCCCAGGACTTCCTGACTCACATAGACTTCGCGCAGGCTTACGGGATCGACGGACCGTCTGCGGGAGTTACAATGGCTATACTGCTGTGTTCTCTGCTTGAAGGCAAGCCGATCAGACAGGATGTTGCTGTAACCGGCGAAATCAATGTTGGGGTGGGAGATTCAACCTTGGTTACTGCTGTTGGGGGGCTGTACGAGAAGATTAAGGCTGCGGAGGCTTGGGGGTTCAATAAGGTGGTGGTGCCTCAGAAGAACTATGAGCACTCTATAGATGTCCATGACTACAAGATAGAAGTGGTGCCCGGCAAAGACTTAGACGATTACCTAAAAGAGTGTTTAGCATAGTTTTTCCGCATTTAGGTAGTTTTTCACCCTCTACTTTCGCTTTCGGAATATTTTGAGTCCATTCATGTCGGTGACGTATTCAAAGCCAGCTTCTATCAGTGATCGAGCTCCCTTCACGGTTTTGGCGACTCTGGATATAAACTGGTCAGAAACATCTTTGAAGATTGTTTCAGCGAGCTGAATGTAGAGTAGCGTATTCTCGATACGTTTGTGGCCTAGGAAGTTCTTGACGTATATAACGTCCTTAGTTTGATGGTAGAGAATAGTTGCCTTCCAGTGGCGAAGAGTGTGGAAGTGTATCCTTAGAATCCTCGGGTTCTGCAGTTTTTTGGCTATGAGTTTTCTAGATCTGTACAAAGTTGCTTTTCTACCCAACATTGATCGGTCTCCGAACACTCTCTTGCTAGTCTTAGGCAACGCGTTGAGCATGTCGATCAATTTGGAGCTGACCTTGAAGATCCTTGGGTTGCTGTTCTTCTCTGGGTTGTTAAGCGTTATAATTCTATTGACGGCGTCAATGTCGATCCAGTCGTTGTTACTGGTTATAATTCAACTGGAATCTTCGTTCATAACCCTTGGGATGGACCAAATGAATTTCTGAACTATTCTGCATTTTCTAGTCTGTGGAAAACTAATTCAGAATACTGGGCTTTTATAGTTAAACGAGAACCACATTTTGATTTGATTGTTGAGGTTAAAGATTGGTTCGGAAATCCAATTCCAGACGTAGGGTTTATTCTCAAAGACGAAATCACCCGAACAGAGGTAACGGGTTTGAACGGAACTACTAAATTTTCAAATCTCACCATAGCGAACTATCTTCTGAGTTATAGCTGGCGATTTCAATCGAATGAAGATAACATTACTTTGACAAAACCAACAAGAGTAAGCTATAGCGTCTTCTTTTCTAACCAGACAATCTTGGGAATAACAATTATAGCATTTCTTGTCATTGTGGTCGTGATAGTCTGGGCTCTGAAGAAATGAGCCTAGTGAATAAACTCTAAAAGGAGAATCAATGTAAGAAAGTAGCAAACTTTTATGTAGACTTAGGTTGAATTGCAGGAAGTGAACAAAAATGGAACCCATGATAAGAGGGCTTCTGGAAAAAATCTTAGATAAGATTTTAGAGCCAAGTAACTTAGAGAACCTATCCAAAACATATGACGTTTTCAGACCAATAATCAAGTCTAAAGAAGATGCACTGTTTGGAGAGGTTGTTGGCACATTTACGGAGAGGTATTGTCAACTTATGTTAAGCCTAAAAAGATTTCCAACCAATAATGAATTAACCGAGCTTTTTGACATCATTACACGAAGAGCAGACGAGATTAGGTCTAAAATTCTAATGGCAACCTCGACATAAAAGTGCTCATTGACGTAGAACATTTCTTTACACGGTTTCTGATAAAGCATTTTAAACGAGTCTCTACACCATAAATTCTCTGTAGCCATTGGATACGAATATCAAGCAAGATGAAGTAAACATTACTATTTTGCATGCATGCAAACAAGTTTATAAGCAACTCTAAGGTAATCATTCCAGAATTAGTGTTCTGACGAAACTAGTTCTTTCAACGAATAGGAGGTGCAATCCGAATGTCTTATGGAGAACCAAGAGAAATGCACGATGCAGTCTGTGCCGAATGTGGACAAAAATGTCAAGTTCCGTTCAAACCTGATGGAAGCAGACCGGTATACTGCCGAGAATGCTATGCAAAGAGAAGACCCCCAAGAAGAAATAGATATTAAGCTCACAAGCTAACATCTATTCTCAGTACCCAATCTTTTCATTATCCATATTTTTTTCTTTTCATACTTTGTAGCATACATGCATGCAGAGGTATGAAGAGAGTA
>Ga0224506_10000570_pt1 | contig 30354 bp, 22 predicted proteins | sample SF_Jan12_sed_USG_2_FD_169108 | JGI IMG/M metagenome (GOLD analysis project Ga0224506, IMG submission 169108) | Sediment microbial communities from San Francisco Bay, California, United States - SF_Jan12_sed_USGS_8_1 | ecosystem: Environmental > Aquatic > Marine > Sediment | place: USA... | reverse complement strand
ACTGTTGATTCTTCTACGCCGGCGAGTCTTCCAAGCTCAGCCTCAACAGAAACACCCTTCGGATGCGCCAAATTCACCACACGCTTTGTTAAAGCTATGTTTCCTTCAAACTTCAAGTGGGAGCCGTCAATCATAACGGATGTGAATCCTGCCTCTATACATTTTGAAGCTGTCTCCACGTCTTCGCCGTGGTCAAGGTGCAGAGACATTGGCACTGGAGCGGGTTTCGCCGCCGTTTTAACGATTTTTTCAAAAAAAGCCAAACCCGCATATCGGATAGAACTAGGCGTAACAGCAACTATGACAGGTGATTTCTCCTCAACTGCAGCCTCAACAACAGCCAACAAGCTTTCTAGATTGCTGATGTTGAAGGCTCCAACGGCATAAGCTTCCTTCATGGCTGATGACAACAAATCTCTATTTGTGGTGAGAACCGTTATAACAAACCTCCATCTATTCTCTAACTCTTCCAGAGACTTTCTTTATGCGCTTTCACCTATTAATGCTTGTTGATTCAGCGGGTTGAACACGCGAAGAGGCTCAATGAGGTTTCAATTTAACATTAAAAAATCTTTTTGACCTAATCAATCTTGACGCAAAACCTTGGTTCCTACATTTTTGAACTTCTTTATTTTTTCCGGATGGTCTATGTCTGGAAGCCATAACCAAAACTCTTCACCCTTTTCACTCTCTACCAGAAAATCGAGAAACTTTTTAAATTCCTGAATTTTTTGAGGTGCCATCTGATCTATTTTTGTCTTGATTTCTTGTTTTTCCAATAAGAGTTTTACTTCGTCTTTCGCTTCATTAGAAAGTTCATAAGTACTTTTACCTCGTTTTCTCTGCGGTTTCCAAATTAGCTTTCCTTCATCGTAAAGCTCATTCAAATATTTGTAGACCGTGGCCTTAACTGCATTACAGGTTTTAACGATGTCCGTTGAAGTTGCTGGACCATTTAAAAAGAGAAACTTTTGGATCTGCCATCGCACCTGTTCTCTACTTGATTCTCCTTTACGCAACGAAATCACGCTCAAAGTTTGAACTAAGTTTAAACCATGAACTATATTAAATTTGTGATACACTGAGGTTACAGAGGAAACACCCATGAGCAGCGAAAAAATGGTTCAACTAAACATCAGAGTGCCTCAAACCCTCAAAGAAATGATGAAAAAATACATCGAGTTAGACGCTCACAAGGACTTAAGCGAGTTAGCGAGAGACGCCCTTCGAGAGAAAATTCAGAGAGAGGCTCCAGACCTCTACAAGAGCTTATTCAAACAGGAGACTTAACCAATGACCCAAAGTGAACTTAAAGCCCTAGTCATGGAGCTAAAGAACATCATCAAAGAAACTCTGGCAATTCTCAAAAACTCTGATGGACCCAAAAGCTAAGGCAAGCTTATGGTGCCACTATGTCAAGTGAAGCCGTCAAACAGCATAAAAGTTCTTCTCATCATTTTTGCCAAATATGTGGCAAGCCAACCGAAACCTACGTTAGAGACGCTGTCAACCAAACAAAAGTACCATTATGTGAAGGATGTTTTAGACGGATTCAACCAACACGAAAGAACAAGCAGCGTGTAGAGTTTTGGAGACTCATTTTTCCGATAGTTGAAGAGGCCTATGCATGAGAAAACCAGAACATTTTCTACCTGCCCTCGTAAACAAAAAGTGTAATCAATGTGCATACTGGATGACTCCAAACTGCCCATTTTATGAAAACGCTCGAAAAGGCGTTCTCAGACCTGGAGATGATGCGTGCTGCGACTTCTTCCCGAAGGTTAAACAGAAGAAACAGAAAAAGAAGGTTGTTCCGTTAAAGGTTAGTGGCGTTTGTGACAACGGATATTTCGAGTGCATATACAATGACAAACCAACTTTCCTGGTGAAAAGCGAAAATGGATTTCAAGTCTTGGAAGAAGTAACTATAGATGGAAAACCCTTCAAACCCAAAGAACCAAAACACTATCCATACAAGCCTTATGAATTCTTTGAAGACTCACTTCCAGACAAGCAAACATTATATAACCAAATCAGAGAGGAATTCGAAACCTTCATAGACTTGGAACCAATCTGGAAGGATGTTCTTGCTGTCTGTGTGTTATTGACATATCAGCAAGAGAAACTTGTGACTACATGCTATCTTTATTTTGTGGGCGACAACGAATCTGGAAAAACTACAGCCTTGAACCTTCTAAACGAATTGACCTATAGACCTATGTTTGCAGTTAGTGTTCCAGCAGCAGACGTGTACGGTTATTTAGAGGATGCAGATTGTGTTCCTGTGATTCTGGAAGATGAGATTCAAGGCATCGACCGAGACCGAGACAAGATCAAGATTTACAAGAGTGGCTACAAAAAAGGCGCAAAAGTTCCGAGAACCATCATGCTTGAACATGACAGAATCATAAAGTACTACAACACTTTTTCCTTCAAAGCCTTCGCAAGTGAAAAATTGCCCAGTGTTAAAGGGTTTGTTGAAAGATGCTTGTTTATCCAGATGACGGAAGGTTATCCAAAGAAAGAATGGGCTGATCTCTCAAAAGACGATTCTAAAAGGTTCGAAGATTTGAGAAATAAACTGCTGAAGTGGAGACTGGAAACCAGAACTCAAGACTTACCACAGATAGAGCTTCCTTTCAAGGGAAGAATTAAGGAACTGTGGAAACCTCTCCTGCAGGTAGCTCACGGAATTCCAGTTTATAATGTGCTTTTCAACTTTATTGACGATCAGATTCGGGAACGGTTAGATCGGAAACAGAACACGTTGGAAGGACATATTGTTCGAGGGGTAGTCAGTCTTTATGATGGTGAACCCTTACCTTTTGTGCGTATTTGGGATTGGCTGCAAGAAGACTTGAAAGGAAAAATAGACGAAAAGACAGCTCATAAAATGTACTGTCAAGATTTTGATGTAGTGACAAAACGTAAGATCGGATTCCGCTTAAGAGAGGTTTTGAGTGGTGAACGCAAACTCATAAGAAAAGGTGAAAAAGTAGAGAGAGCATGGATTTTCGACATAGCAAAGCTAAGAAGAATCGCAAAGAAGTATGGTTATGAATTTGTGACAAAGCTGCCTATGGTTGTAACTGGCGTAACCAATGTAACCGATAATAGAGGGGTGTTACCCTCTAAAACAGAGCCTAATTCCATAGAAAAGAATGTTAAAACCATTGAGAATAGTAGCGAAAAACACGCGGGCACTCTTCCCTTATCGGTTACATCGTTAACATCGGTTACACTTTTAGACATTAAGGTACCCTTCTGGAGCAACAAGTTTTACGATAAGCATGAATGCGCGATTTGTGGCTATAACAAACTAACTTCTTGGAAGGCTGAAACCTTCAAAGGTCAAGAGGTCTGGATTTGTGAGGATTGCAAAACGGAATGGGAAAAGCAGAGACAGGTTGAATAGCTTGGTCAAATATGACGTTATCTAACATTTCTTCAACATAAACTGGGCACCTTGCTAAAACTTGACTTTTTCAAAACAAGCCTCTTCGGCACGAGCCCCTATGAGAGAGTACGCATTAATCTCCCCAAATGCGAACAAGATAAATATTGAATTCCGTGTTAATATTTCTACTTAGATACGCAATGTCCCCAAGCGCAGCCTTAACCAGCATTCAATCTCCTCTGCGGAAGGGTGCCGAGGATTTGTTCAAACATGCCCTTGAACATGACTCACAAGGTACGATTTTTGATCAGAGAGTGGCCATAATTCATTTCCATAATGCGATAGAACTGTTACTTAAGGATCTAGCACGCATGAACGGTCTGAATTATCGCCAGAAACAAATCCCTCAATTGGTAAGAGCATTAAAGGGCACCATAACCGAATTAGGAAGCGTTGAGGGGGATCTTATGCTCCTACACGAGAGTAGAAACATGGTATATCATTCTTGCTTTGCACCTGATGAATTTAACTATAATTGGCTTATATCAAAGGCTCAAGAATTCTTTGGCTTAATAGAGAGGTTGCTGGGGGAGTCCTCATGAAGGAAAGAGTAAAGGCGGAAAAGGAACTTACGCAAGCATTTCGATCGTTTAATGAAGCAAGGTTTTGCTCTAAAGATGAGAGGGCGTCACTATATGAGAAAACGATTCGTCATTGCTACAATTCGATTGAAATGGTTTTGAGACTAAAGTATAATGAACTTGCTCCAAGGTGGCTGAGAATGGACACACGAGCGAGGAAAAAGGAAGCTGAGAAGCCATCTTTTTCTCAGATTCTCTCCAAGCTTGAAGATTGGAAGGCGATAGAGGACCCAGTCTTAACACGTGAACTTCGAAAGGTTAGGAACCTTCGAAATGTAGTTATGCATTTACCTGAGTCACTCTCTTCTATAAAACCAAGTGATATAGAGGAGATGTTGCAGGTCGCTATGCACTTTGTCAAGATAAGAGAACCAAGTCGCTACTATAGGATTGGGGAAATAGTTGAAACCAAGGTTCAGGGCATTCTCGAAAATTCGGGAATAGCCTTCAGAAGAGAAGTAAAAATCGATGGATATTCAACTACTTCAAGAGTTGACTTCCTCTTAGAGATAGAAGCGCCGGTTGCTATCGAGGTTAAGCATACTACGTCGCGCGTTGGTGGTTTTCACTTTGCCCGGGAACTTGCTTTTATTGCAACTGATTTGAAAAGAGCGAATCCAGAGATGAGATTTGTTGTTGTCATTTCTGGTGATTGGTCTCAGCGGGATTTGAGAATATTGAGAAGTTATTGCGATCAAGTTATCAGGTTGGAAAATCTACAGAAGTTTCTATTGACCATCACGAATTAGCGTGCGCGAAAACGCGTAACTTTTATGCATTTAGTCTATACACAGCACTCGCATTCGTGAGTTTTCTACTTAGGGAATCCGATGTACAAGCTCCCTATCTCATATTTCACTCCATCTTTTACGCAACGGAATCGCAAGTCTAGTCTCTTCTTGAAACTGAATGTTCCAGTTCTATCAACCTTTAGTGAAGGTAAACCAGTATCACGGTTAGGATCATCCGTGTTGACAGTGAATACCAACGTTCTCCGTGAAGTCTTATATACGGTACCACAAGCGCGACGAAAATAGGATGGGATTTGAACGCACGCTATTCCTTCGTAGGTTCATCTTACATCACTTAACTGTAATGAACCAATCATCCTTTTGTTGTTGGCGGACTTCATCCAAAATCGAATGTGAAATGGTTTGGCAATAGGACTACATACGCTCGGCGAGATAACAAGAGGACGTCCACCGGCAACAAGTGCATCAAAATCGAATGTGACGTTCATAACGTGCCGTCGGTATTCGCGTATTTTCATAAGTTTCATGTAGGTATCCATTTTTTTGCTCAAGATTCTATACTGCTGGGAAATGTTTTTGCCTGCCAGTTCTGCATTAAGTTTCATAATTTTTTGTTGCTCTAATTCGCGGAAGTATTTTCGACTCAACCGGCAATAGTACGGTCGTATTTTCTTTATGTCGCGTTGAACCGTCTTATCGCTAACACCCAACTTCTCAGCTATCTCCTTGTAGGTGAAACCTTGGCCGGATAGTTCCCAAGCCTTCTTCCTACGGTTGCGTTCCTTCCAATACTGTTCAGTGTTTTTGAAATACTTGTTGATTTTGCGATATTCTGGCTTCCTTTTGGTTTGACAACGGTTTTTAGTGTAGTTTTCTGCACTGAAACTTTCATTTTCTTGACCATGAAAACCCGAAAAATCGCTTCTTTCTGGAAAAAGTAGCTTTTCCAGCCTTTGAATTTCGTCACGCCCCCCTTCGTCTAACATTAAATGTGACATTTTCGGACATTTTTCTGATGTTGAACCTATGCTAGTTTTTGTGTCTGTGATGTCGTTTTTCACACTTTTTGTCCTCTTATGTATATCTCAATAATTCGTAAGTACACCACTTATAGTGGTAAAATACTTTCATTTAAGTTCTATCTGTGTTCATTTTGTCCGTGCAAGGGAATCCGCGTTAATGCATATGCATGCATTTGAAATAAATACATTCGTTTACTAATGGACAAGTGGAACACTGGGGCTTGGTTCTACAGTAAGTCTTTCCTAGCTTGTCGATCAGTGCATGCGATGAAGCGTTACGGCTTGTATAGTGCGTGCACGCGACGATTGGAAATTCCTTTTAAGCGTTAGAAGAGAAATAAGAATTAAGGATGAACCTTAATGAAAGAGTGTCTTGAATACATTTACAGACGCGTGGCTGAAAATCCATTAATGTCTGAGGATGAGTTGTATGAGGTTCTTATTAATTCTAGGTTCTTCAGAAAGCTTGGTTACAAGAAGTTTGGGAAGGATGTGAGGGCGCAGCGTGTTGTTCCTGGGAAACGAAAAAAAGCTGATTATGTTTGTCGTGATGAGTATCAGAATGCAGTTTTTGTTTTGGAGGCGAAAAAGCCTTCTCATCGAACGTTAAGTGATGCCTTAAGTCAGCTTTGGAATAGATACGTTTTACCCTTGAAAGCTAGGTATGGTGCTTTGACGAATGGCTGGAAATTCATGGTTTACAAGAAGATTGGAGAAAATCCAGAGCGGATTTTGACCGTTGATTTGAGTAAGATCAGCCAGAAAAAATCTGATAAATTGTTTCGCATACTTAAGAAGCCGGAGTACGATCTCACCCTCTATTCGAGGGTTGAAGAATATTTTTCAAGTGTTGAAAAGTTATCTCTGAAAACACAACTCGCCAAAGAGGATTTCTTTGAAACCTTCAAACTGGAAGAGGATTCTGTATTTGGATCATTGCTGACTAGCCTAGTTGAATTGTTTGACTTTGTTTATCCGAAGTCGAAGTTTCTGAAAGGAGCTTATGGTTTTTGGCAGAAATCCTTGGCACGAAAGCCGAAGAAGATTCCAGATTCGTGGGCGCCATTTCTGAAGGAGAAGCGTGATGTTTTCCGTTGTATGTTCTGTCTTGAGACTGCTCATGCGTTACTGGCGAGATTGATTGTTGCTAAGGCTTGTGAGGATCTTGATTTTCCAGGAATCAGCGTTTCCGGTTTTACTTTGCAAAAAATTCATCAAGTCAGGGGGCAGATCCCACTTGTGGCATATCCGCTTGTCTTGAGTGGTGTTATTAGAGAGATGAGAGATCAACTCGTTTACTCTCTTTTTGAGGATGATATTTTCGGCTGGTGGAGAGACGGGTTTACAGAATTTATGCAAAAATCTTCTAGCGAGCTGTTACAGGAGAGTGTAGATAAGCGATTAGAAGATTTTAGCGAAGCAGCAGCCAAGGTTATTTTCATGCTTTACAAGTTCGATTTCAGAGAAGTCGCAGGCGATCCACTAGGCGATCTTTATCAAAAGTATTTCGACAAAGACACTAGAAAAGCGTTGGGTGAGTTCTACACACCGGTCGAAGTCGTTGATTACATTTTGGATGCTGTTGGATACAAAAACATTGGATCTAACCGATTGCTTGATCCTGCGTGTGGCTCAGGTACTTTCATTGTGGAAGCTTTAGAGCGGTATCTAAGAGAAGCTGAGGGGAAAGCGAAAAAACATGGCTGGGCTTATGTTCTGAGAGAATTGTGTAACAGTCCGAAAATTGTAGGGTTTGACATCCATCCTTTTGCCTGCTTAATTGCCAGAACTAGGTTTATGCTTGAACTTATCCCATACTTTAAGAAGGCGTTAGAAGAAGAAGCTCCTCGCATATTCTACCTAAAACGAATACCAATTTTTAGAACTGACTCATTAGCTATCGAGATGCTACCGCCGGAATTTCAAAAGCAACTTCAACTAGCTGAAACCGAAGAAGACATAGTTTTTCCGGTTACGCTGCCAATGAAGATTGATAGTGAAAGCTCTATATCTGTAGACATCATTTTGCCTTCGTGGAGAAAAATTCTGTCACAAGAGTTGCCACTATACAATCTTGATGAATATTTTTGCACGCTGCAGGCAATGTTCGACGCGATCAAGATTCAATTAAGGGTAAGAGGGGAACATGTTCCAGAGGAGGGGCTTAAAGGTCCTCTTCAAGAGTATCTAAGAGACAAAGATTTCACCTTATTGGCGAATTTCTTCAAACCCTATGCGGACCATATTCTAGGTGAAACCAAACGTATAGAATCTGAATTTGAAGATGGACGGCTAATAAAGTCCATAGAAGACGGAGTACTAGCGTCTCTTCTAAAGAATTATTTACGATATGAATTTGTGGTCGGAAACCCGCCTTACGTTAAAGTTCAAAGGATACCAAAACATCTTAGAAACCAGTACAGAGAATCTTATGAAACAGCTTACGGGAAGTTCGACCTCTACATACTTTTTTTGGAAAAAGGTATAGACTGGCTACAAAAAAGTGGAAAAATTGGATTCATAACAAATAATAAATTTGTTCAATCGCATTACGGCAAAAGTATTAGAGAATTTATTCTAAAGAATTGTATAATCGAACAATTTCTGGACTTCGGTGATAGTGGAGTCTTTTCCGAAGTCACTAATTACCCAAGTATCTATATTTTAACGAAAACGAAAAGACCAGACCACAACATGCGATTTGTGAGAGTAAAAAAAACAAAGGAGAATCTGCTAGATCATATAAAGAAGAGTATAGGCAAACAGGAATATTCAGACCTTTATGTTGATATTTTTCAAGTTAATCAATCTAATTTAGAAAAGGAAAAATGGAGATTCCTTCCCGAAACACATTTCCGACTTATGAAGAAAATTGAAAAGAACTCAGACTACACTTTGGAGAAAATATGCAAAAGAATATCTGTGGGAATACAAGCTACCCCTATTGATATTTTCTGGGTCCATCTAATGCATGATCTACCAAACGGTCTTGCTAGAATCCAACCTTTAGGTTATTTGAACACCGGGAAATACTTTGAAATAGAAAAAGCTCTTCTGAAAAAATTGATAAAAGGCGAATTTATTAAGAGATGGGACATTGATTGGCAGAATTTATGGATTATTTATCCACATAGAATTGATCAGGGTAAAGTCGTAGTAATTCCAAGAACTGAACTAGAAAAGTTATACCCAAAGACATGGGCGTACTTTAAGGAACATGAAAAGATCTTGAAGAGTAAAGAATATCTAATGAATGCTATAAAAAACGGGTTAAGGCATGAATGGTATGAGATCTGGTGTCCGAGAAATCCTGAGTGGCTTGGGCAAAAAAAAGTTGTGACACCCGACGTTTCTGACAAGAGCAATTTTGCGCTCGATGAAGAAAAATACTATATCACTGACACGACCTACGGGCTTATTTTAAAGGACAATTTTAGAGACAAATACAACTACTACTTGTTACTTGCAGAATTAAACTCTAAGCTACTTGAATTTTACCTTAAGCAAACTAGTCCGTTTGTTTCTGGTAAGTATTTTCGATATAAGACGCAATACTTGGAAAAACTCCCCATAAGACTAGTTATGTCCGACCAAGAAAAAGAAATTGTTGGGCAAATAGCTCAAATAGTTCAAAAGATTCGCCATCAAGTTAAACCGAAACGATTAGTCGAGGAATTTCCTGAAATTTATTTAAAACATTATAGGCTAAGGGGTGAAGAGTTTGACGATGTTAAACATACTTTCAATACAGACCATAGCGAATTGAAGCCCTTCCTTAGTGGGTTATCAGGCAAAGGCTATGTTGTTTATCCTAGTGAAGGCGAGGACTCTATTTGGGTAGATACTAAGGAAAAGGCGCAGTATTTGATTTTGGCGCTTAGAAATAGAAAGGTAAATCAAAATGAAACTGTGAAAATACTTGTTCCGAGGGATAACTCAATAGTAACAGAAATTCTAGAGAATGTGAAAAAGACGGCAGAAGAGGTTAAGGCTACACCCATCGAACAACTTGAAGAGGAGCTCAATGAGTTAGTTTACCAATTATATAGTATGAATGAGGACGATAAAACTATCATAGAAAGTTTTCTGGAAAAGTTTTAAGAATCGCCGGCAAGGATATAAAAGGAATGTTGTGGATTCCAAATGAAGCACATTCTTAAGTACTTTGCATCCTTAAAGACAGATGAATCATGGACCTATAGAGATTTAACGCCGAAAGACACTGCTTATCTTACCCACAGTTACCATAGATATCCAGCAAAGTTCATCCCACAACTCGTAAGACGCATCATCAAGGAATACAGCAACGAAGAAGAATTAATATGCGACCCGTTTGTTGGATGCGGAACAACACTCCTTGAAGCACTACTAATCCAAAGACGCGCACTTGGCGTTGACATAAATCCCGTTGCCTATCTCATCACCAAGGCAAAAACCACATACATTAAACCACAACTACTCGAAATGCATGTCTCAAAACTCTTTGCGAAGCTAAATCCTCAAAAGAACAAAACAGATAATAAAGTGATGGAAAGGATCAGAGAATCTCCCAACTATGACAGGGTGAGATTCTGGTTTGGCGACGATACAATCCGTAACCTGTCCCTTATTCTTTCATTAATAGAAGATATGCAAGAGAAAGCTGTACAAGACTTCCTCAAATGCGGTTTTTCACACATCCTGAAAAACTGCTCATGCTGGAACATGGACTCTATTAAACCGGCCAGAGACAAAGACAAGAATATACCTAGAGCCATACCAACATTCAAACGCCGCATCATACACATGACAAGAAAGAACAAAGAATATTATGAGATCTTACCTAAAAAAGTCAAAGCAAGACTTAGCGATTACTTGGATGTATTTTGCGAAGACTGTAGGCACATCCCTTGCGAAGACGAATATGTGTCCATCATTGCAACTAGCCCGCCATATGTCACTTCCTACGAATATGCAGATCTTCACCAACTCACACTCCTCTGGATAAATCCCGAAACCGACATGACAGAAAACCGCAAGGATCACATCGGAACAACACAACCGAAAGATGTCAGTGTCAAGGAAATACACAGCGAAATTGGAAACGAAATCGTAAGAAGGCTTAAAAATGAAGGTTCAAAGGTCAATGGAAATAAGAACCATTACCTAAATGGATGCGCAGACGCTGTTTTCACATATTTTGCTGAAATGCAACAGGCCTTTGAACAATTTACTCGCGTTCTTAAACCAGGTGGCATCGCAAGTATTGTTATAGGAAACACAACCCTCGGAGACGTAAATATACTAAATGCAGAAGTTCTAAGTGAAATATCAATCAACGTAGGTTTCAAGTTACTGAAGGTTATCAAGAGGCAAATACCAAGCAACAAGAAATGGCTACCATCTATTAGAAATCAAGAAACTGGGCAATTTGCGTCAACGAACTGTGCAAGTAACAAACTGGTTTACCCTCATGAGTACATCATAATACTAGAAAAACCCTAAGTCAGCACGTTTCAATTCACGCAAAATTGATCAGTCAAAATCAAGCTACAAGTTCTCTCTTGCACTTGCATGGTCTAACATCAATAACAATCGAGTGAGTATACTGTGGGCTAGAAACTAAAGCTTCTCCTACACCAAGACCCGGAACCTGATTCCAAAGCTTTTCGACGATATCTCCACCGGTTGCTTTCAGAGCATTGATATTTCTCTCACTTTTGATCCCGTGAATTATTCGGGTGTTGCACAATTCGAAGATCTCACTCGGCAAATGCGCGGGCTGTTGAGATATGAAGCCTAGGCATAACCATCTCTTGCGGCCACGCCTAGCTATCATCCTAAGCATATCTACTGTTGCCGACATCCTGTCTACGTTCTCTCTGCTAACAAAAGTGTGGGCTTCCTCAATCAACACTAAGATTTTTGGTGTACGTTCAGGGGCTTTCATCTTCAGATCGAATACTTTGTCCAACAACCAAGCTATGACTATGTTTTTGACCTCCGCGGTGCAGCCACTGACATCTATGACGCTGACTCGGCCCTTTCTTAGAAGTGACCCAACTTGAATTTCACTGGCGTCAGGTTGATCAAAAATGTTCTGCCTCCTCAGCTTGGCAAGCTTTGAAGACAATGTATAGCTTGAGATTCTCTCGCCACCTTTGAGCTCCTTTCCCATAGCGTATATCTGTTTAATTGCACTCAGAATTGTGTATTCTCTTCTCCTTCCTCTTGGTTTACCCATGAGGAAAGCTAAGGTTTCGTCCTCTTCTTCCTCTCCCTTTTTCCTCTTTGCCTGAAGCATTCCCACCAATTTGTGAAAAACCCTTTCCTGAGCTTCAGTAAATCGCAGGATCTCCGCTAGAATGTACGGATCCATTGAACTAAATTTTATATCAAACGGGATCGCCTTCTTTCTTTTGGTTTCACCGGCGACGGGGAAGTAAACGCCGAAATCTTTGAGTCCTTCAGGTTTCAGGCCAAACTCGGACAGCTTATCCTCCAGTATGCCTGTTGGCTCATCCATACTTATGTACTCCCCCTCTACATCAACTATAATAACAGCATACCCTGCCTCACTAGTCTCTTCAATGATCACTTGGGCAGTGTTTGTCTTACCTGAACCAACGGTACCAAAAATACCAATATTTCTGGGAAAAACATTCTTCGTTGTTGAATCCATCAAAATTTTAACTGCCTCATAGCCTACATGCCTACCGATCAAGGCATCTCCTCGAAGGCCTATGAGATTTTGGACTTCCTTTGTGTCCAGCTCAATCACCGGTGACTTAGGCGTCGGTCGCGTATTAGTAGAAAAAAGTTTTCCGCCGGTATATTTGCCGAGCAGTTCGACTCGCACAAGAGCGTAATAGTTGGGCACTGCCTGAAATTCCGCGCCTTTCAATATTGACGTTTGAGCAAAAGCAGATCCTCTGGCAACCTCTTCTGGAATGTAAAAGGGGCCCTCAATCACTCGACCCAAAAAGGTGATGTTGTTGTCAGAATCAATTTTTACATATCTGTTGCGCAAAACATCGTTCACTCTTTCTTTAGGCACCAAAACCTCAGAAATATAATTATCCAAAGTTGGTGTATCGAAATGAATATGGCCTAGAAGCTTCTCTTTCTTGCGCACTTTCATCTCCTCCTCGTGCTTCTAGCTATCATTTCAAATCCCAAAGCGTCCGGGCTGATCTTAGCTATTCTAGACGTGATCTGCTTCTGAAAATCACCTGAGGAAAGCACTTTGCTACAGATCTCGTCAGCATAGTCTACCAAGAGTGGAAAGCCACGCATTGGTTGGTTCATACTATCCCTCGCTATTAAGGCAGCAGCTTCATCAAAGACATCCTTATGAGCGTGAAAGAGATACGGTTTGTAACCTATCCTGAAAATTCCTACCTTTATGTTGGCAGCGTATTTGTCAATGAACTTTTCAAATTTCGCCCTGTCCTTTGGGTTGAAGTGAGCGCCTGAAATGCCCTTTTCGTCATCGCCATAAAGATAGATTTCAAGTTCCCTTTTGAGGTCGGTCGCAGGCATGTACTCACCCCTCTCGAGAATGATTCCTGCATTAAGAAGATCCAAACGTGTAGTATCTTCTATAATACCTATAACTGTCTTCTCCTTGATCAACTTCTTTCCCATTTCCAAACTCACATCTAAGGCACGATAAGCGCCCAAACCGGTCCTCAACTCATAAGGCAATAGTTGACCATGAACAAACTTCCATTTCTCCGGCCTCTGAAGCGCCAGCTGCCTCTCTCCATAAAGCATAATTGCCCTGACCAACATGTTTGTGACCCGATGGCCTTCAAGAAGTTTATTATAATGCTCCATAGGCGTCTTAGAGGGCTCTGCAAGCTCCCTCTCAGACACGTACAACACCCTTTCAATCCTATTGTTTCTGTAAGAAGTAGCGACTATTCCTATCCTACATCTCGTCCCAGAAGCCATAGGATAATGAGAAAGCGTCCCGTCAACACCACACACATTCCCCCCAAATAACTCATCCCCCGCCCACTCCAGTAGCGACTCCCACTTCTTAACATCTTCCTTCCGAGGACGAATAGCCTTCCTTATTTTAGGGTTGCTGAGAAGGGTCTTCCTAAGCTTCCGCCGGGTATCTATAGACTTTTTGATGTCGCGATCCAATCTCTCACCGAAGTCTTGCATGAAAGTGTCGAAGTCTGTCCAATTAGATAAATCAACTAGCTGCTCAAAATCAAAATTTTTGGACATAGCTACCCACTCATAAAATCACCTAAAAGCCCCTATAAAGTCTTCTGCGCTATTCTAAGCTTCTTCGCAACTTCACTTGACATAACTGGATCAGAAAGAATACGATACACCGCCTCGTCATATTTGCCCATTTCAACCAATATAATTAATAAAAGTACTGTATATAAGACTTCATAGTTCAAGTGTTTCACTGAACTGAAGTAAGAGCGTGATGAAGTATGGAGATCTTTGATCCAGACAGCTTGGCGAATAGCTTTCAACAATTGATTGACAAGACCGAATATAGAACCCAGATTGAAAAGGACATTACTGCTTTTCTGGGAAATAAGACGGAACTGGATAAAGATCCCGATTCAATGGTAGCTCTTGAAAAACTCGGGGAACTAATAGCGTCTAACAATTACTATCGACGCAAGTATGCAAAGCTCTTCAAGGATGAATTTAAAAAGATTGAGCATTTGATGGCAGGCTTTTTCAGGAAAGAGAAAGGGAAAGAAACCCTCATCAACATTATTCGGAACGTCGCTTTTCGGTCAGATATGGCTGAGAAGAAAATGTATAGTCTTCTGGAAGAGTTAAGTCAAAAATCAATAAGGGAATGGACTTCGCATCTTCACGAACTCTCGCAAAACCGTAAAGGAGCCAAGATCTTGGGACCAAAGGGAAGAGACATTTTTCTTCGGGACATGGGCTACTTAGACAGGGCACCCATTGACATTCACGAAATGAGATTTATACTCAGAACAGGAATCTATCATCTCTCCTCTGGAAGTCTGTTCGACCCTCTCCAAAAGGACGCCTTACAAGATGCTTTGGTTTGCTTTTGCAGAGAGCACCTGGCAGGCATTCGTGTTCTCAATCTTGACCTTTCAGAAAGTCCTGGAGTAGTTGACTTGATCATATGGTACCATTGTGCAGAAGCACCCGATGGGTTCAGCGTCTGCGCTGCCAAGCCAAAGTGCCTAGAGACAAAAGGGGCTTGCCCTTTATCTAAAACTTGTCTCTTTTCCTTAATAAGAAGCGGTTAGAGTGCAAAAGACTAATAATACGTGCGAATCCTTATCGGCTTCTTGGTTTAGGATACAAGAATCACTTCCCCACAAGAAAATACTATTCCACACTAGCTTGAGAAGTTTGCGTTGTTGTACTAGCCCTAGGAGCTTATACCCTTAGCATAATCTGAACATAGATTTCAGTTTACCACGAAAACTAGAAGAGATTAGAATGTTCTCCGCTTAACCAAAAAAGGGAAGTTTGGGGCAGAGTGACGTTTAACTACTCGATTCCCGGCTTGTCAAGGAGCATGTAGCGTTTGCGTGTCTGTTGATCCCATGCTACCGCTATGCAAAAATCTAGGCCTGTGTCAACATCAACTGTGACTATTTTAATTTCCCAATCTTCGTATATTATGATTATTGCTTTACATGTGATTCTCATATCAAGATCATGTTTTGGCGAGAACTCTTTGTCAGGAGCTGCAAATTGGAAATATTCCTTGCTAGCGCTTACTCTAAGTATTGTCTGTCTTGTTGAGTCTTCAAATTGATATTCCCAGTTAACGCCTATTGAAACATATACAGGGACGCTTTGACTTCCAGAATTGCTTGTTAATGTTATGCAGCCTGAATAGAAACCAAAGCTAACCTGTTGTGGTATTGTTAAGTAGGCCTCTAATCCCTTGGACTCGCCTGGTTGTAGCTCGTCTATTTCCGTAAGATTGAACGTCAACCATGCTTCAATGTCGCCTTGTGCAGTTATGTCTATTCCCGTAACAGGTAGATTAGCAGTATTTCTTATTGAGAAGGCTTGTGAGATGCTTTCTGTTGGTAACATAGGTTCTAGTATCTCCCAGTCAGATGGAATCATGTCTATAGTTGAGGGTTCTGCTATTATTTCTAGCTCGATATGTCTATAGAGAAAGACTTCCCCTGTCCGTTTATCATAATGGAGGGGGGCCACCGTCAAAATCAGTGTCTTTGTTCCATCTAGCTCTTGAAAGACAGAAATTTTGTAGAGTGTTCCAGGATAACTACCAGCAACATACAGTTCAGTCTCTGTGGTTGGCATGATACTCCATGCTTGGCCTATTGGAAGCTTGAATGTACCTGAAAGAATCTCTCCATTGGCATCGATAAGATTTACACCTGCAAACTCCTCATCTGCTGGTATTGTGTATCGCTTTGTTATCATGGGGATTATTGGATATCCATGCTCAACGTGCAATTCAGCGCCTGGAATCTCTATTAAGTCAAAATCATCAATAGTACTATGATAAAACTCCGTTATGTCAATTGATTCCTTGATAGATGAGGCAATTTTTCTTGAGGTTAATTTGTTTCTCAAAGACATTTTTGTTGAAGCTTCATTCGGAAAAGTTGGATTGAATAATGGATCACCGTAAAGGACAAATTCCAAAAGAGTCTTCCTATCACGACCCCACGGATCGCCCCAGATGTCTTTCAGGTCTTTGTCGACGTATTCTCGTTTTGCATTCTTGAAAGCAGTTCCTATATCTTCTCCAGCGATTAAATGGTTAAAGAAGTACTTAGCCAGCTTCTCTGAATATGCGTTTCCCCATCTTCCAGCCCATTCATATGCAGTAGAACCTATAAAACAGCTGGCACCTTTGTGAATGAACGAAGTTGGAATACACCAAGCTAAATGGACCAAGACTGGAAGACTTGCGGACCAACAACCTATTGCGACAACTATAGGTGTTGTACCGCCCAATCCGACATCTCTGACATCTGCGTGATTCAGTGCAACTTCTTCCTGTTTTTTCTTTGCGTACACCCAGACGTATTCACTTGAGTGACCTAGCCAGGTGATAACACCCTTATTCTGCAACTCTTTCCTGAAGTTCTCCCTGCTCAGAGTGTCGCCTTGGTAAAGTTTGACTACGGCAAGCTCAGCTGTGTCTGTTAACTGGTTGTAAATGTGATTTCCGCAGTCTTGCCATTCGTTGCATGCACCTATTACACCTGCTTCGCCGATGCTTTGTTCCGTTAAAGGTTTCATGAGTAAAATCATGTCATCGATAGTTTTACCCACTATTCTTCCTACAGCAAGATCTTGGTAATCGTCTCCATTAATCTCTCCATAATGAAAGTCTGTTCTAATAGTGCCTTCATTAGTATGTTGAAACGGCAAGTCCACCGTGGGATCATCTGTAATACAGAAGGGAACTACATCTGGGGGACCCAAAATTACTAGATGGTCAAATCTAAATTTCGCCCACATATCTTCCACAAATTTGTCAATTTGTTCCCAGTTGTCAGGATCTGATAATTCATTCTCCAATTGGCATGTTATACTTGCTGGATGCAGAAGTTTCGCAGTGATGAGCAGTTTCTCTACTTTCTCTTTAGATTGGTCTCCCGATAAGCCACCTTCAACTCCGAATTCCAATAACTTTTGCTTATTTGTGATTATCAATGATTCTGCATAGTCTGAAACGGTAACTATAACATATTTTGCAGCAACGTCTAGTGGGCCAACAGTCCCTCCTGGACCACTTGGTTGACTATCTGTAACTTTGAGACCTACGCTGTAGGTGCCTTCGCTGTTCCAAATCCAAGAAGGCTGGGTCTCTGGTGAATCATCGAACTGCCCATCATTATCAAGATCCCATTCATATTTTTCTATTGTTTCATACCAAGGATGAGTTTCCGCATACATCCTGCTTTCAGGGTCGTAGGATTTTGAACCATCTAGTTGTAAGGCAATGCCTGTGACTGCTCTATAGGGGCCGTCTGGATCTGCAACTGGTTTCCATGGGGGCGGTGTTATGCGGATGACGCATGTGTCTTTGTCTTGCAGAGGCGGATCATTGTTGTCTGTCACTCTCAAGGTGGCAGTATAGTCTTTGGCGGTTTTGTCCCAATCTATCGAGCCGTCAGGATTCTTGTAGGCTGGATATGCATGTTCAACTTTGATGTCAGTACTACTGTAGTCCCATACTCCATCACCTTCGAAGTCCCACTCGTACAACACAATATTTTTTGTGGGATCAGTGTGGTACGATCCGGAGGCATCAAACGTTACCGAAACGGGTTCGGGTGGATGGTTGTCAACGTCTGAACCAGCGTCTGCAACTGGAGGTCCATATGTAACGGTTGGTGTGAGAGCTAGCATAGCCCAACCCGTATCTAAAATGTCGCCGCCATAAACACCAGCTGGCCATTTTCCATCAGATCTTTGCTGATTTACAAGGTAACGTGCAAAACCATCTGGGTCGTGCCAGTACCAGTTGTGAGAACCGATGTACTCGATTTCCGGATCAAAGAGTCTGCATCCTTTCATTACCGCGTACAAAGCGTAGTAGTTTCCCCAGTATCCGTCCGTCCCACCTGCGCCCCACCTCGCATTGAGATAGTTTATCGCGTTTGTGACCCTAGTATCTGTTGGTGGAAGCTCAATGTATGCAAGGCCACATAAGCCAGCACCTGTTTTAGCGACGTTAACCCACTCCCAAGGCGACGTGTAGCCGAATCCTCCGTTGGTATTTTGGCTGTAGGCTAGCCACAAGTCCAATTCAGATTTGACAAAGGCAGGTGCTAGGATTCCCCAGTTCGTCTCAGCCGCTTCCAAACCAATTATTGGCCACTGAGTAACAGAATTGTCACTGTTGCCATAGTTCCAGTCATATCTCCAGCCGCCTCTGCCGCTTCCAGCCTGGTTTTGGCCCCATGCACACATATCAACCATATCAGTGAGTATATCAAAGTATGTTCGACCTGCTACACCTCCAGTTGTGGCTATCAGATTCGGATCGCCGCTTGCAGCTATAGCCATCATCACCATGCCGATTTCATATACGCGACGGCCGCTACTGACATCTACTCCGATACCATTGCCGTTAGTGTCTGGGTCACCATATGGACACGAAGGGCTTGGACCACTAATGCTGCGAGAATAACATTGCGTAAAGACGTAGCTTAAGCCCCTCTGGACGGTTTCTACATATGGGTCTTCCCCTCTATCGCCGGTTGGTACGTGTCCGTGGATCTCGAAGGACAGAACAGCTGTACTGGTTGGACCAGTAATGTAGCTGCCATAACTACTATCTCGCCAATATCCGTAATCTGTACCACTGGATGAATATCTGATTTGGGTCTTGTGTAACCACCAAAGGCCGTTATCAATGGCTACATTGACTTCAATTTCAAGTTTTTTCTTAGGGTCTGATATGTCTCTAATTGCAATGAAGTAGCTGTCTTTTCCAATGTTTACCTCATTGTCTTCCACATGCAACCAAGCGGTGAAGAATTTTCCTGGTCCATAAGTGGTTCCGTCAGCCATTGTTCCAGTGTATGTATGCTTTGCTTCGATCGCGTAGGGATTGACCCCAGTGATCCAGCCTGTTGAATAGCCGTCACCGAAATCCCATTTGTAAGATTTCAACGTCGTATCGCCATCTGAATCGTGTGCAGTGCCCTTCAGAACAATCTCTTTTCCAATCCAAGTATCATGGGGTACGCCGAGATGTTTCCCGTGAAATGGTACACACACTACCTCAGGCGCCACACCTGACGAAGGTTTGACCTGCGGTGAAAGCATTGAGAACATTGATAGCATTAGAACAGCAACTATTACAATTGACAATAATTTCTTCATTTTTCTTTTCTTCCTTTTCTCTCTATATACGTTAGAAAATCCATATATACTGCAACAATGTATTAAAGTATTATGGAAAAATCTTCTATAGACTCAAAAATTATTTACATAAGCGTTTGCTGTATCAAATGCAATACATAAACATAAAAGGAATAACCGATGACGTTCTTTAGGCATCTAATGTTCAAGAAAATGGCATTGACGGTGTATTAAAAGATTCAACTCAAGACAGATCGACTAGCACGACGTATAAGGGGGCGAGTTGCCGAAAAATCTCTTGAATGCTTTAAGAAGCAGTGTCTTTCCTCCACCCGAATCACCCGTAAGAAAAATCAAATCGCCCTTGCAAAAATCCAGAGAAAAATCATCAAAAACAATAAAATGCTTGGCCTCATCAACACCCAAGCCGAAAGCCTCGCACACAGCCACCGTTCTCTTCGTAACCTCAGCCTTAGTAGAAAATTCAACATGACACTTCAGCCTCAACGGTTCTCTAGGCTGAACCTTTTCCCATTCTCTATCCAGCTCACTACTTTCAACTCTTGTCCTAAACTTCTCTGCAATGCGCCTCAGTTCTTCTTCGTTATCCTCTAATGGTTCTCGCAGCTTCAGCAAATTGTCAATTCTAAGATCATTCTCGTTCAACAATCTCTTAATTAAATCCCGTGAACCTTCAGAAACTAATCGATAATATTCCTCAGCATCCAGGAAAAGGTCATGTTCACCACGAATCTTATTCATCACCTGCCTGATCATACGCCTATCCACATCATCCACAGGCAACCTAACAACGCTGACCTGTTTCATGCCCAGATCCTTCGCAGCCTTAAACGATGTTCACCGTCAGCCACAAGATAATCCCTGTTCGTTATGATGGGAACGACAAAACCCCAACGCTGAATACTCTTCTTCAATGCTTTAAACTGCCTAGAGGACATCCTATTAGGATTTTCGTGATCCACCCGCAACGTATCAACATCAACAAGTTCTGCAGCCGGTATCCTCAACTCTAACTCCGTCTTCTTCACCCTTCAACCGTTCAATAATCGCTTCTCTTCTCACAGTCAGCTCTTCAGATCCTAGATAGCTGAAACGCTCAAGATACTCCGCAAAAGACACTTCAGCACCCTTACCATAGACCCTATGGCCCTCTCGTTCGTAGTGTTCACGCATAATCTCAAGTTCTTCCTCATCAGAGCACGGTATCCATTCCGTTCGGTTCCCACCTAGAGAGATGCGACAATGTGTGTGCCCAAATATCCCGCCTTCCGATCCGTTCCACATTAGAATATCCAACCACTCGTCTTTTGGCTCTACAGCAAAAACTTTCTCTAACTTCTTAAGCCGCCTTAGAATCGCCTTGTTACTCATAGATCTTCTCTCCATGTTTAGCCATAATCTGTTCATAGAGTAGTCTAGCCTCTTCGTATTCGTCTTGTGTATAACTGGGGGCTTCACAGTCGTCATATCTACCGGTCCAGCCATAACGTAGGTAAACTGTCATGTAGTTGTATTGTTTGATAGCTTCTTTCTCGTCCTCAGTTAGAAGGGCTGTTAACCGAATACACTTCTCAATAATCTTGTGCAGGGTTTCGATAATCTGCACTTCCTCATCGTTTAAAGCTTCCAAACATTCCATTCTAACCTCTTCATTACAGACCGGATCACAGCTTCCCAGATCGAACCAGCCAACCTTATTGTTCTTGTCTCCGTAACCAAGCTCCCGCGCCTTAGTACGCAAAAGAACCATCTGTTTGCTGAAGTACTCGCTTTCGCTCTTAATCAACAGATCAAGATCAACAGGCGGTAGTTCTGGCTCACACGGCTTAAACTGCTCCTCAAGCTTCTCGATTCTTTTAATGATCGACGCTTTCAATGCAATGTACTCCCAGAACTTCTATGCATTTTCTGTTTCTGTGCGATCTCCTCTATTTTTTCCAGGCGCTCTATGACGTCTCGTGTTTGAACGATGTCTCTGTGAATCTCTAAAGCCTCAAGTATAGTTCTGAGGGCGCCTACTCTTGCGCTGTCGTTGCTTGCTTTCAAATAGATGCTCCAAGCAGCCTTCTGAACCCCCTTCAACTTCTGCCCTATCATCTCAGTAAACCCTGCATACTTCTCCAAATCCAAAAGTAAAGGAACCCATTTTTCCCGGCGTTGCCAGTCACTCCACAAAGCCCGCTCCGTAACACCATACTTCTCAGCCAACTGAGTAATCACAGCGGAGGGATGAAGCCCGGTACTAACCGCATCCAACATTTCAGCCCTCCTCCTAAGGATTCTAAGATTCAAGTGCCCCACTCTTCTACTCAAATCTGACTAACACCACACCCCGAGTCAGCCTATCCACTCTTAGACAACATCTCTAAAGGCAGCAACCGACTCCATTTGCATAGTCCAGCTGCCCTCTAAGACACCCCAGCCGAAAAAGACACCAAAATTTATTCACCGTTCATATCTAATAAAGCTTGCTTGACGGCTACAGAAACTTAAGGGGCAATGAACTATACTCAGATGCATTGGCGGGCTGCTCAGCTCGCTGACGCTATGGATCCGTTCACACTCAAGGAAGCTTTGCATCGATCGACTATGCCTTTTGAATACGTTCACATGTCTGAAAGTCGCAGATTAGAACGTGAAGAGGAAGCTGATCCTCCACTTCTGTTTTGAACCTTGAAAGTTTGCTCTTAATCTTCTATTCGGTATGAATACACACACGCGCATCGAGTTAGACTAACCTCAATCCGAGTCGTTATAGATTGCGATTGGCTCTAACCTTTGTCTTCTTCTTCCTCAAGTTTTTCAATAAATAGGTCTGCAACGTCTTCTGGTGTCTTGTTGTTACCGTTAATGTATCTAACTGTCGGGGGAAGACCTGGTACTTCAGATTCGTCAAACCTTATGGGAAGGATATACCCGCCGAACTGTTCAATATTTCTGGCTATTGCCATCTTTCGTTCATAAGTAGGCCAAGCTTTTGATACGTAATCTTTAGAAATAAACATCATGCAATACTTGGATTGTCGATAGTAGACGCGCATTAAATATTCTGCGAGGTCTCTTCCCCACATTTTTGCCGCGTTCCATCCGTCAAAAAAGACAACTATGCCGTTCTCTCTAAGAATATCCGCTACCTTTCCCGCATATTCTCCTTGTTCAGTTGCATAAGATATGGCAACGTCGTGAACTATATCCCTATCTAAATCAGCTTTTTTTTTATTCTCTAATGTTTCTTCTTTTAGAAAGGGGCCATAGAGCTGTTCTAAAACGTTTAGGAACTCTGTCTTCAATCTCTTGCAAATCTGTTTCTTCATCCCCCCGATACGATAATTGCATCGGAAAGAGAACCCATCAATCGCGTTACCAATTCGTTCAAAACTATAGTAAATCAATGCATGTTCTTTCCATGAAAAAAGTCCATCTTTCTTTGATGCATCAATACATTGCAGTTTCAATTCAAAAAGTGCTTCAATAAGTCGCCCAATATCGATCATCTGATCTGGCAACAATCTTTTTTCAGTGGATATATTCTCGAAAAACTTGATTAGGTGTTTAGGTATCTCTATGGCTTCGTCTTTGAGTAGTTCGGGGAATATTCTCCATTCACCATTTTCTATCCAAACCTTATGTTTGAGATACATCTTATCTATCATTTGTAGGAATTTGCCGTTCTTGAAGAGGGCTGCAAGGTCTCCTATCTTTACTATTCCATTTCTCTTCATAGCTTCAATCGGTATCTCTGTTTTCAGTGAATTGTATTCGGGGTCATTGAAGATGATTGAATCCAAAATTTCTGGATAGTACTCTATTATTCCTTGATTGCTATAATCCTTCAGAAGAAACTCAAGATGACGCCTTGGAATTCTCAGGTTAGTACTTTCTTCATAATACTTGATGAACTCACTCAGTTGGATAACCCCAATATTTTTCTCTTGCAGTGCTACAATGCATCTCAAAACAGCATTCGCGTTTAACGTTTGAATCATTATTCTCGCATTATTCCACGAAATCTCTTTTGTTAGACGTTCCTTCAAGTCTTCTATGCCCTTACCATCCTTAGGGCAAACTTTCAGGTTGTCAATCAATTCTCCTCTTTCTATGAGTTTTTCCATTTTTGCCGTATTCAACTCAGCCATTTTTTGATCTATATGGGTTTGAACGAAGAAAATCTTGACTCTATCGGCAACCTTATTCTTTATTTTTTCAAAAATTTTTATCGCTTTTTCATAAGTGACGAGGTCATTTTGCTGGAATAGAATCAAGACAACATCAGAATCTGATAGGAAGGGAAGAAAAGTGCCAAGAACAGTCTCTTGGCCACCGTGGTCATGAAGAACTATCCTTCTTTGTAAGTTTTCTTCCACAGGCAATTCCCAGTTCCAGATTTTCTTTCCAACAGTAGACAAATAGTCGGCAGGAGGTGAACCGGTTGTCACAAAGCTGCAAAGTGTACTTTTTCCTACACCGGTATGGCCAACAAGACCCGTCTTAACATATTTATATTTGATGAGATCAGCCCTAAGCTCAATTGGCTTTCTTTCAAAAAACACTAAACTATGGGATGTTAACAGGAACACATTATTCTCCTTGAAGAATATCTTTTTAACTCCACCAGTTCTCATAGAATCTATTTGCCGCGTTTCTATATCGAACTGAATAACTTCTCTATTTGTTGCTGCGAAAACTGTCTTTCCATCAGGCGTTATGTTTACACAGTTCCCCCGGCTTGTGGCATTTCTCACTTCAAATACTGATCTCCATCTACGCTCTGAGTCTTGCTCAAATAGATAGATCCCGCCTCCGTTATTGATTGCCGCAAAAGCCTCATCTTTAAACCAAGCTATGTCTTCCACTGCGTTTTGGATTTTCAGCCTTTGAATAGGTTCGTATCCGCCATCGCCTAAGTTCCAGATTAGAATCTTTCCGAAGTAATCACCCGTAGTTAACAAGCCTCTATCTGACCTACCCACGCCAAATACACTATTCTCATGTCCTGATAGAGAATTTTTGGTCCACTTGGAGTCAGCTTCCTTTCTGAATACATTAAGCAAGCCATATGTTGAACTCGTTATAAATGCATCATCTTGGAGCCAAAGGGATCTCCACACCCGATCTCTTACGCCATAGGCAGCAGGTTGGACAATAGTATGACCTGGTCTTTCTATGGATAAGACCACAATTTCGCCTGAATGAGAACCTATTGCAAGTTCCTGTTTTTCTGAAGCAGTAACTGTTTCGATTTTTGTAGAGCACTCATACAGTTTTCGAGAAGATCCGTCTGATAAATTCCATAAGAAAACCACACCATTATCGTGCCCGGTAACAAGTAGATTATCCTTAGGAAAGAAAACGCCTGTAGTTGCTTCTGAGGCGTTCTTTGGAAATGCGAGTAAACGTGTCAAATCACCCTGCATTCTTTTCAACTCATATGTAAACTACTGGCACTCACATCCTTATTAGCTGAGTGTGGTAAAAATTTTTCCTCTGTGTACGTTGGTGGCTTAGTCAAATTGCTGCAGAAGCTTTTTACCTATTCTCAACAGCATGCAACCATGAGTAAACGGCGTAGAAACAGCCCCCTTGAATGTTGTGTTAGCCTACACTCCAGCGAAGATCATTCTGAATTGAATTCTATTCTCTAATGAAGCAGTAAAAATGGGGTTTTGCGGGAGATATCTCCACTAGGGGTTGGTTCCTCCGAACCGTAGTATTTGCTTAGGAAAGGCAGGTAAAAACGAGCCACTTATGATTTCTCAGCTAGCTTCTTTTCAAGTTTTTCGATGCGCTTAAGCAGATTCTCTAATGCGATTGTCTTTTCCAGTGTTACCGCTTCAAGCCGTTCTTTCAATCTTTTTTCTACTATCCTTTCTATGTCAGCTTCTTTGATGGTTGTGCTGAAGATCCGCAAGTTGTTATAGTTCTTCCTGTAAAGCTGACACAACTGTTCTTCGGTGCGCCAGTAATAAGCTCGTTCAACCGCAGACAACTTTCTTCCGTTTAACTGTTTTAGATAAGCTTCCCGGTCTGCTTTAACATTCTGTTCCCAGAATTTCCGCAACCCATGAGGAGTATATTTTCCACGGAAACCAGCCAATTTGATGCAGTCGCCTACTCGAGCCCCTATAACCGCTGGTTCCATTCCATGTCGGCCCCCATCAAAATGGCCACTAACAGGCAAAGGCACAAAAACATAATGATCTTCAATGTTCTTTTCAGCCTTCACATGTCTAGTGCCTTCTAAACGCTGTTTACGGTATAGTTCTAGAGCTTCTGTTGTTTCCGGCCCAAAAAAGCCTCTAGCAACCACTTTCTTCTTTTCCGTGACTATTTTAAATCCGTAAAAGCCTTGTTCGCCTGGCTTAAGGTCTTTCCACTTCAATTTTGCAACGTCACTAACTCTTAACCCAGTGTCTTTAAGGAAAAGCACTAAAGCCCGGTTCCGCAAACTATCCGCCGCATCCACAATCTTCTTCATGTCTTTATGTGTCGGAACAGCACTTGCATGTTCACTCGCTACACGGGGCCGGTCATTGCTGTCCAATCGCAAAGGCATGTTCTGCGCAGAGAAAAAACTTTTGATGGATGAAAGAACCACGTGAATATAACTTCCACTGTAACCTTTTTCATCTAGGTACCCCAAAAATTGACGCACCAAATTTTCAACTTCAGTTCTGAGCCAAGGCTCCTGTTTTTGAGACTCTTCATATTTCATGCTGCGCAGTTGGTCAGGCGTTTTCTTAGCCCATTCAACAAACATGCTGAAAGTCCTAAAATACTCATTCCGAGTACGTTCCACCCGGTTAGAAAGATGCCTCTTCCAAACCTTTAGCGCCCCGTTAACATCTTCCATTCTTATCAGAATAATTTATTACAAACTAGCTTATAAATATTATGCGGTTACATACACAAATCTCTATTTGTGACAAGCACGACATTTCACCGCAGACTATTAAGAAACCAGTATAAATGGTTTAAATGATTTTTGACAATATTCATCATAGTAATTCAAATCAGTATTTAAACCTCATCTATTTATATTAATAACCAGACCGTAGGGAGGTTTCGTTTTCTCGTTTATTTTAAGTATTAATACAAAAAATATTGGTGGTTGCTCTTACAACGAGTCAGTCAGTTCGAAAACCAAAGTGACATTAATTTTTAAACTTAAAAACTTCTAAATGTTAAAGCGCATTTAGAAACAAAGGTTGGATGTTTCGTTATGAAGATTGTTCCTAGAAGTAAACTGATATATAGCTTTAGCTCTCAACACAAGCCAGTTGAACGCGTCAAGCCTAGAGAGCTAGTCTTGCTTGAAACAGAGGATGCTTTTGGAGGACAAGTGAAAAACGAAGAGACTTCCTTAGAAGAGTTTGACTGGTCTAGGGTTGACGGGGCGACAGGTCCGGTGTTCGTTGAGGATGCGGAGCTAGGGGATACACTTGTCGCGGAAATATTAGACATAAAAGTCGAGGAGAAGGGCGTGATAGTTACGGTTCCGAAAAATGGAATCTTAGGGAGAAAGCGGTTTAACCCTTCCACCAAGATAGTTGGGATAGGCAGCGGATACGTTCATTTTGATAAGAACGTTCGCGTTAAAGCAAACCCCATGATAGGCACTATCGGTGTGGCTCCTGAATCAGGTGAAATTCCCTCGAGTTCCCTCGGCAAGCATGGTGGAAACATGGATGTCAAGGAGTTAACGGCTGGCACCAAGCTCTATTTACCCGTGTTCACCGAAGGAGCTTTGTTTGCAGCTGGCGACCTACACGCAGTTCAGGCCGACGGAGAACTTTGCGTCTCTTCTGTTGAGGTGGCTGGCGAAGTTCTCTTAAGGTTCAGCCTCATTAAGGGTAAAAAGCCTGAATGGCCAATACTTGAAACCCACGACTGGTATGCATTCTTGGCTTGCGGCGACACCCTAGACGAAGCCGCTACATTTGCAACTGATGCTGCAGTGGATGCCTTCATGCGAAAATATGAGTGGCCCTTTGAGAAGGCATACATGTTTGGAAGTCTCGCCATTAACCTAGAAATCAATCAGGTGGTGGATCCGAAAAAAGGGATTAGGGCAGTTATGTCAAAGGATTTTATGTCCCTAAACAGCTTGCTAATCTGAAAGTTTTCTAGCTTTCTACTTTATTTCAACTCCATTTCTTCTTAGATCGTCGATCACATACCCTAAACCTATTTTTCTCAGCTTTTCCGCTTTCGGAACCCCTGTTTTTAAGTCCCAGTCTCTTTCCGCGTAGTACTCATCAAGCATAGGCTCTATTTCGAATATTGCTCCCTTCGAATTGCCATTAGGCAAGGGCTGTCTCAAGAATCTTGTCGGCAAGTAGTCATCTCTTCTTCTGATTCCTTCCCGAACAAGATAGGCTCTTTCCAAGTTGATTATTCTCTCTCCGATTTCGAACACTGCTTTCTCTGCGAAGTGAAAACCTGTTGTGGCCTCGATGATTTCAGCCGCTCTATTAAATGGCAGCAGTTCCATGTTTTCAGCTAGGTTTTTACAGACTTCTAAGGAATCTATTATTGCGCACCAGTTTTCAAAGTAGCGTACAAGTTTGCCCTTTCCTTTGTGTGCAAGCCTCAAGGTTGCTTCTGGGATACCGAACATTTCCATGCCCTTTTCCGGGTCATCGCTTAGCTCTATGAAGGGCTCAGACCTTAGGTGGTCGGCTCCCCTGCTTGCAACTGCGTATCCTAAGCCGTAACCCTTCAAGCCCCGTGGGTCAGCCTGTATAATCTCTAAACCTTTCACGTGAAGCGCTATTTCCTTTCCTTTTCCAAGTTTTTCAGCTGCCCTCTTAACTCCACCGGCAAGCAAATCCCCGAATCCTTCACGGTAGGCTATTTTTTTGATTAAATCGAGTATTGCCTCGCCATTCCCCCATTTTAGTTCGAGACCATCTGCTTCTTTCTTAGTCAATTCTCCTTTCTCGTAAAGCTCCATAGCCCAAGCTATGCACTCAGCGGTTGTTATAGCGTCCAACCCCAGCCTGTTTGCCGAGTTAACAGCCTTTAAGGCTAAGTTTAGGTTAGAGTTGCCCACTCTAGCAGTAAAGCTGCTTAGAGCTTCATATTCCGGGCCTTCTCCATAAAGGCCAGCGTATTCTCCTTCTCTTACCAGATAGACTCTGCTGCACGGAACTATGCACGAGAAGCAAGCTCTGTTTTTCACGTTGTATTCTCTCGCCAATCTTTCACCGCTTACCTCGGCTGCATGCTCAAATGTCGCTGAAGTGAAGTGTCTCGTAGGCAAGAAGCCAAGCTTGTCTGCAAGCATCAAAATTCTGGTTGTCCCCATGATTCTGCGAGGCCAATACTGCGGATGAGCATAGGTTTCTTCTTCTGTTTCTTCAACAATCTTCCAGAATTTTCTGGGATCAGCGATTTTAATGCTGCCCGTTCCCTTCAATGCCACTGCCTTTAGATTTTTCGAAGCCATAACTGTCCCAATACCTGTCCTCGCAGCCGGCCTCGCCAGATTGACAAATATTCCGGCGTAAAGAACACGATTCTCGGCTGCTGGACCAACCGTTGCCACTTGAACGGTTCTTTCCCCTAAATCTTTCACTACAATGTCAGTCGTTTCGTAAACGTCTTTTCCGACAAGGTGCTCCGCATCCTTCATCTGAATTTCTTGGTCTTCTATGAAAATGTAGGATGGTTTTCGGCTTTTTCCCTCAATTATTATTTGGTCGTATCCAGCGAACTTCATTTCAGCAGCGAAATGACCTCCAGCATTCGAATCTCCTAGTATTCCTGTTAAGGGAGACTTTGCACTTACGTTAAATCTTGCGCCTAGAGGGAAAGCTGTGCCGACAAGTGGACCTGTGGCAAACATAAGCTTGTTTTGCGGAGAAAGCGGGTCAACATCCTTCGGGACTTCATCATAAAGTATTTTTGAGTTGAAACCTCTTCCGCCAAGAAACCCAGTTATCAACCGTTTTTCGATAGGTTGAATCTTTACTTGATTTTTCGTTAAATTTATTCTCAGAATTTTTCCAGCATAACCAGAATGTTCAGGCAGTTGTTCTCCACCTTCTTAACGTTTCTTCAAGAACTCGGTTTGGCAACCTTGGTTGCTGCTTTTCTGTTTCTGTGTATGCTAGGGCTTTTGTTGGGCATTTCTCAACGCACAGAGGCTTCCCGCCACAGTGATCGCAGATTAGAGGAGTGTTCCTTTCAGGATGAAGCCTAATTGCTCCAATCATACATATTTCTAAGCATTCTCCGCATCCGACACATTTCTCCTCGTTAACAAAGACCAAGCCCTCTTCCCCTCTTTCTAGGGCTTCTGCACGACAGTTTCCCATGGCGTTACATGAGTTGCAATGCCAACAGACAACTGGCAAGTCAAACCCGAAAGCATCCTCTTTTGTCACGTTTATTCTCGAAATGGAAGAGCCAAACGCGTTTTCATGGCTAAAGGAGCATACCATTTCGCATAGTCTACATCCAGAACAACGATCAACGTTAACCAGTATTCTTTTCAACTAGTCAGCTCCTTTACATCGCTGAAGTTTAGACCGTGAGTTTCTAAGCTTAGAAAGGCTTAAGTGAATATTTGCTTTTAGCTGTTTTGTGGTTCCCATGAAAACTTTAATCGTGAAGGTTAAGGCGATTGAGGGTTACTGTGACACGCATAAAGTTGGAGACTGCTTCCGACTTGAAGGTGGAAAACTAAGCTTTCCAAGAGAAAA
>Ga0224506_10000568_pt1 | contig 30362 bp, 26 predicted proteins | sample SF_Jan12_sed_USG_2_FD_169108 | JGI IMG/M metagenome (GOLD analysis project Ga0224506, IMG submission 169108) | Sediment microbial communities from San Francisco Bay, California, United States - SF_Jan12_sed_USGS_8_1 | ecosystem: Environmental > Aquatic > Marine > Sediment | place: USA... | reverse complement strand
GCGATTTTGAAAATGCCATTTTATTTGCCAATCTTGACAATAATCATTTAGAACTTGCATCAACTACGATGCGAGCCACAATCGAAACCTTGCAAGCACCGCTGCCTCAATTTGCCAATGCCGCAGCTGGAATCGCACCTTTTGTTTTGCCCAAAACCAAAGGCGAGTTATACGACTATTGGCCGTTTCGACCAAGCGCAGGTGATTCCGCAACATTACCTATGCTCGCAGTTGTTGCTTCGTATACTCAAATCAATCAGCGCTTATCGGCAATACTTCAACAAGAGTTTTTGCAAACTACTACTGATGAAACCCAACGTTTAGTGGCTTTATCGCTATTGCGCATGATCGATACTTTACGCAATCTGAGCCAGATACAAACGCAACAGCTCATACAAATATTGAACGCTTCATTGTCAGTTCAAAGTGAACGACTACAAGCAATGCGTGTTATCAATCTTGCGCAGCAACGCGCACCGCTATTATTGAATTTCTATGGTCCACCCTATACGATTACAACCTATGACTATGCCGATGTTGTCCTAAACAAGATTCCCCATCAATTACTCAAAAACAAAATCGTGTTTGTTGGTTTTTCAGAGCAAAAACAATTATTACAAACAGATAATTTTGTAACGCCTTATTCTCAAAGCAATGGCTTGGATTTGAGTGGTGTAGAAATCGCGGCGACGGCGGCCGCGAATAGTCTGTATGAACAAGATATAAAAACCTTATCGCCAGCAAACACCTTAGTCATCATTCTCATTTATGCACTCGTCGTGAGTTGCCTAAGTTATTTTTTAGCCGTACGGTGGGCAGTAATCGTTGCAATTATTAGTGTCATTGCTATTTACCAAATCGGTTTATTTGCATTTGTCGAACTCAATACCTGGTTACCTTGGAGCACAACCTTAATTGCACAAACCTTGCTTGCACTCGCCATTGGTTTATATTTGCAAGCGCAATTAAATCGGCAAAAACGCGAACATCTAACTAAGGTATTTAGCCACTACATCCCAGAGCAAATGGTCAAAACATTATCCCGCGAGAATGTTGATGTTGCAAATAGCAGTCAACACTGCTGGGCCGTGGTAATGTTTACCGATGCAGCTTCATACACATCACTGGCTGAACAACTAACACCACAAGCATTAAACGATTATTTGAATCGCTACTACGAAAAACTTTTTGCTTGTGTTAAAGCAGAGCACGGCGTCATTACTGATGTTGAAGGTGATGCGATGGTTGCAGTGTGGACGGCTGAAAAAGAAAACGCTGCATGTAAAGTGGCTGCTATCAGAGCTGCGCTGGCAATCAATCAAGCAATCGCAAATGCTAGTGAAAACCAATTGTTACAAACCCGCATTGGTATCCACGCAGGTGAAATTGTAATGGCCAATATCGGCGCGCATCATCATTATGAATATCGCGCTGTTGGTGATGTAGTGAATACCGCATCGCGTATTCAGGGCATGAATAAAAAATTTAAAAGTCAGATACTGCTATCAGAAGCCGTTTGTATAGAACATCAGGACTGGGCCTATCGCCCATTGGGCAATTATTTACTCGCAGGAAAATCGATTTCTCAGTTTCTTTATGAAATCATTCCCCCTTTGCACACACTCAATGTAGAAGACTTGCATTTACTATCGCTGCAAAATCAGGCGGTAGAAAAAATGCGGCTAGCACAATGGCAACAAGCCAATGAAATTTTTCAAGCCATGAACGAGCAATACCCTCAAGACTCGATTAGCGAATATTTAAAACACAAAACTCAATCACTCGCAACTTCATCAAGCGTATCGAACGCCATCTGTGAAAACAAAGATTAAGCAGTTGAAGTTGCAATTTTCGCTTAACACCAGCAACATAACCCAGAATAACTAATTTAGTTTCATACCATATGCTCACAATAATCTGTTAACGCAAAAGATTAAATTTAACACTTTTGTCTAGCTTTCTAAAAATAGAAAGCTATGGTTTAATACTCACACAGCCTACTCCACCCATGGATGGCGCATTTTTAAAACAATGACAATACTTGGAAGTCTTGCCGTGATGACTACAAAATCTATTTTAGTTTTTCTTTTTGCTTTTTTTTTGAGTTTGCCAGTCTGGGCTGAACACTGTAAACAACCCGTCGCTAGCCTGGAATCGCTTGAAGGCAGTGTCAGTGCCAAGTCCCCATCCGGCTCCTGGATTCCGGCCAAACAAGGTCATCATTTTTGTCAAGGCGACAGCATCCGTGTCGGGCAATACAGCCGAGCCGGGTTAGTTTTAGCCAATAACACCCTGGTGCGTTTGGATCAAAACTCCACTCTGACCTTAAGCGAATTCGAAAACCCGGAAGCGACTTGGATAGAACTCGTCGAGGGTGTCAGTCACTTTATTTCCCGTATCAAGCGTTCGTTCAAGGTCAATACGCCATTTGTCAATGCAGCCGTCGAGGGTACCGAGTTTATTGTGCGAGCGAATCAAGATTTATCGCAAGTGTCCGTGTTTGAAGGTCAAGTATTAGCGAGTAACGATTCTGGTGAATTGAGACTTAGCGCAGGTCAAACAGCAAATATTATTAATCGAGATGCTCCAAGCTTGGCCTTAAACATTAAACCTGATGATTTGGTGCAGTGGTCAATATATATTCCGCCTGTTTTTGATCAACAAATGTTAAATCAAGTAATATTTCATCTCGCGGAAAAACAAGCCTCTGATTTACGTGCCGCCATTATCGCATATGAAAACCGCCAATATGACAGCGCCATCGATTTATTAAATAACGTTGGTGATCTACGTTCAAACTATTTGCTTATCAGTTTCCGGGCCGTCCTGTATCTGTCGGCAGGACGTTTTAATGCAGCACGAAATGATATTGCAATTTTGAAAACGTTGGATAATAACCAGTCCGCCACGCTTGTTCTACAAAGTTTGTTTGCCTTAAGTTCAAATCAAAATGCGACTGCGCTAACACAGGCCCGGAAAGCCTATGAGCTACTGCCTAATGCATTTACTGCGTTAAACTTATCGTATGCCTTACAAGCTAATCGACAATTAGTAGCTGCCTTACAGATTTTGAAAGATCTACGTGAGATTGATCAAACCAGTTTAAGCTATGCACGCATGTCAGAACTGCTATTGTCTTTTGGAAATGATAGTGCAGCCATAGAATCAGCCAAGAAAGCAATAGAAAAAGATCAAAACGCCAGTCTTGCACACATGGTCCTTGGTTTTGCTTACATTAGTGCATTGGAAATCGAAAAAGCAAAAGCAAGTCTCGAAACCGCATTGAAAATTGACCAAGCTAATCCCATGATTCGTCTTGGCCTGGGATTAGTAACTATCCGATTAGGTGAACTAGCTGTGGGTCGTCGCCAAATCGAACTTGCGGTTAATCTTGATCCATTGAAAGCGATTAGTCGCAGCTATTTAGGCAAAGCTTATTACGAAGAAGCACGCTTTGAACTCGCATCCACACAATATGATCTAGCCAAACAATTAGATCCAAATGATCCGACACCCTGGTTTTATAATGCTGTGTTACTTAGAGACAAAAATTCACCCAGTGATACTTTGCATGAATTACAGGAATCTATTAGCAAAAATGACAATCGTATGATTTATCGTTCTCGTTTGTTACTGGATAATGATAATGCGGCTAGGTCGGTTAATCTCGCCCATGTTTACACTGATCTAGGTATAGATCAATTAGCTATTAGTGAAGCTTCTCAATCAATTATCGAGGATCCTTCAAATTTTGCAGCTCATCGTTTTCTGGCGGATAGTTATTCTGGAAAACCACGATTCGAAAATGCAAGAGCTAGTGAACTATATCAAGCGCAAATGTTGCAACCAATCAATGCATCACCGATGCAGACATGGATAGACAGTAGTCATCTTGGAATTGTTAACAGCACTGGTTCTATGAATATTGGCTATAACGAATTTAGTAATTTATTTGAACGCACATCAGCTCACTTTGAATTGAACAGTCAAGCCATGGGAGACAATACTCGCATTAACTCTCTCTCAGTGCGTGGCAATGCTGAAAAGACTGCAGTTAACATGAGTATTTTTAATTATAGTAGTGACGGTTTTCGTGAAAATTCCGACCAAGAGCAGTCAATCAAAAATTTCTTTATTCAAAGCCAGTTAGTTAATAATTTTGCAGTTCAAGTGGAATATAACGACAAGGCATTTGAAGGCGGTGATATTGCGCAACGCTTTGGCTCAGATAACGCATTACAAGATATGAGAGTCACCTACTCAGGCAACCAACAACGTATCGGCTTTACATTTAGGAAAAATAGTTTTATAGCACTTTATAATAAAAACACGTTCTCTGCAAAAGGAATTAATCAAACCAAATTTTTTGGTATGGATTTTGTTGTTACTAATGATGCCAAAGGTAAAACAGATGAAATCAAGCTAATTCACTCAATCGCAAACAATAAAATACAGTTTGGTCTCATTCGGTACGAAGATAATTTAAATCCAAGTGTCACACTTTCCGGTGCGCCATTTCCAGGAGATTTACCGAGTTCTAACAATACCAGAACAGCCTACTTATATACTGATTTTCCTGTTTTTAATCAGGCTGTTGTCTCGCCGGGAATTACAAATATTGAATATAAAGTCAATAGCGCTAACATTAATAAATTGAATCCAAGTTTATCAATTTCGCTTAGCCCGTCGCATTATTTCGATTTTAACGTTGTCGCATTTGAAAAACTTTCACAACCTTTCTTTTTACAGCAATCCCTAATTCCGACTAACATAGGATTATTTAGCCAGCATATCGATGATGGAGAGTCGACTTTTTCGAGAAATTATGGCGCGCTTTTATCACTTAAAACAAGATCAGTATTTTCAACGCTTAGGCTACTAACGCGATCACTCAGCTCCAATCTTTATACAATCAATGAAAGCTCTGTTGATGTAAGTAAAGAAAACAAAAAACAGGATATTGCTGATTTCTCCATCGCAAACACTTACAAAAATTTTCATACCGCTTTTAATACGTCCGTAACATACTTCCGTCGTGATTATGACAAAACCAAAACAGACAATGAACGCCCACCGTTTGTCAATACAATCGAATCCACATTGAATTTGAAATATAATTTCCGGCGCTATTATTTAACGACACACTTATCGCATGTCAATCAACACATCAGTTTCATTAATGGTGACAATGAAACGCTCAGAGATGACAAAAGCATATTTATGATTGCAAATTTTGGAGCTGGCATGTATTTACTTAAAAAGAAAGTTTACTTAGCGGCTCAAGTTCTGAATCTTACTGACAAAGCCTTTGACTACCATGGTGTGAATCCGGATACTACACAAGTTTATAATTTGAAATATTATCCACATAGGCTATACCAAATTAATTTGAGAATATTATTGTAATCCACATATAAAAGGGAGCATTTTATGTTTAGAAATTTTCAATTTATATCTTTTCTTTTGCTAATTTTAATTGCACTTTCCGCCTGTGAAAGCAATTCAAAAACTGAATCTGCTGGCGCGAAGTTAAAAACCATCGCCACCTTAGAACGTGCAAACGCTCTTGGCGCATACTATTTCGACAATGAAGGTAAATTTAATATTGTAAGCACTAAAACAGGTGAACCCATTGGTTCCTGTGAAGAACGTCGACGAGAACAAAAAGATGTTTGCCGTATTGACAAGGGTGAAGCTCCGTTTACAGTTTCAAAAGACGGAAGCATCGAAGTAACCGATCGATCAAGAATTGTTTCACTAGAGAAAATCTACTATGTTAAATGGAAAGGTAGTGAATGTGGCACTGTAACAATTTTCGGCCAGACCTTTGAAATCTGTCGCCCCCCTCACTAGGCTTTAATCACATTAATCTTTTGCACAAGTGACGGCTGGATTTGGATAGGTATAGATTTTATACCTATCCTACTGACATGATAGAATCTCGATTTGCTTATATCGGATACAACAATGCGTCTAAACGGCAAGAACGGAGTGCGCCATGGGCCAACAATATTTCAGCGAACACAGCTATAAATTTCTAGCAAAACTCGAAAAAAACAATAACCGTGACTGGTTCAATCAACACAAGCATGAGTACGAACAACATGTACGGGAACCTGCGTTGCGCTTTATTGAAGACTTTGCAGATGAACTTTTTACACTATCGCCTTTTTTTCGCGCAATCCCCAAGAAAGTGGGTGGCTCCCTAATGCGGGTTCATCGTGATGTTCGTTTTGGGAAAGACAAACGGCCTTATAAAAGCAATATCGGAATTCAATTCCGTCATGAACGTGGAAAAGATGTGCACGCACCTGGCTTTTATGTGCATATTGAGCCAGGCGAATGTTTTGTTGGTGTGGGCATTTGGCGACCCGATGCTGAAGCATTGGCAAAAATTCGTGAAGCTATTATTGAAAAACCTGATTTATGGCGCCAAGCAAGCCAGCAAACAACCTTTAAAAAACATTTCCAGATGTCCGGCGAAAGTCTAAAAAACGCACCTCGCGGTTATGATAAAGACCATCCACTGCTCGATGATTTAAAACGCAAAGATTTTATTGCCATTGCTAAAATAGATGAAGACATCGTTATTTCAAACAAATTAACCAAAACAGTATTTAATCATTTTTCAAAAGCCGAATCATACATGGCATTTCTTTGTGCTGCACTAGAATTGCAATACTAGCTTACACCAAGGTAGACACAAAGAAGTCTACCTCGGTGTGATTGAATTACATCCGATAAATCTTTCCCGACTGACGATGATGGTCTTTTTTCCAACTATCCATTAGACCTTTCTGATGTCGATGCTGATGAATATTTTCAAATTGATGATCCGTTTCATGACGCTCAACATCCGATTCGTCATCCGCATTATTACTAGTTTCAATCTTTGCTAGTTCAAAACCACCATCTAATACCATTGTTAGCTGCCCATTAGTATTTCTCAGCAACTCCAAGGTCGATCCACCGAAGAAATATAAATCTGTAATCGCATAATAACGACCATCAGGACCTAGTTTATATTCAGAAAAATTAATATCATCCACATGTAGCCATAAATGACCATCGCTTAATGATAACTGCATCGCTCGACCGGGAGGATTAGCATAGTCACCTATAAAAGGCATCACGCTTTCCGCATCAACCGGGGCTAGCATAGCGTAGTACTGTTCTGCTTCACCAAGTGAAGCCATGATGTTTAATAATTGAGCTTCGGCTGTTTCCGCTAAACCAAAGGTCAATTCCAATAGACGTTGCTGAATACTCTGATTCAGTACACTGCCTTGAAAGTTGCTATTACTGAGAATCACAAAACCAAAATTGGCTTCAGGCACAATTAACATACTGGATGAAAATCCGCCGATGCCACCGGTATGATGATGCACTCTTAAATCACCAATATTTTCATTAAACCAGCCTAGACCATAACTGATATGACCAATGTTTATCTGGGGATTAAAAATTTCGGTCGAACTTGACGGCGATATAACTACATCACCTTTTGGCGAGATGCCGTGATTTAAAATTGTGATCAGATATTTGGCCATATCGACAGCATTGGAACGCACAGCACCGGCGGGACCTTGTGTTTCGATATCCCAATAAGCTTCGGTAAACACATCAAAACCAGCGCTGGTCATATTTGCTTGTAAATTACTGCGATGACCAAATGCTCGATTTTTGGATTCTTCGATAAACTCCGCAGACAAACCACTGTGTTTCATTCCAATCGGTTCAAATACCCGTTCATGCATCAGTTCACGGTAAGATTCTAGCCATTCATCCTCCTTTAACTCACCTGTAGCCGCCACAGCAGCATAACCTCCCAATGAATACATGGTGTTGCTATAGTTAAAAACCGTACCAACAGGATGAAGTAGTGGCACTGTTTTGATATAGCGTAGATACTCAGGAAATGACAGTCCGGACAACATCAACATCTGATCTACAGGACTAATACCTGTACTATGAGAAAACAAGTTTTTCATAGTTATTTGTTGAGTGACCATGGGATCTGATAATTCAAACTGTGGTAACACTTGATTTATCGGCGTGTCCCATTGCATATAACCATCATCAACAATACTACCGGCCATCATTGCCGTCATCGATTTGCTTAGGGAGCCAATACTAAACAGGGTCTTGGCATTGACCGTTTTTTGCCGACCGATTTGCCGATAACCCAAACCTTTGGCATAGACAATCTTGCCATTATGTACAATCGCAATAGCCATTCCTGGCACCACCAATTGTTGGCGATATTTTTCAGAATAATTCTCCAAAGTCTTAATAATTTCTGGTGTGATTAGATTGTCGCCTGCTTCGTCATCACTTGGTTGCGCCTGAACCAAGTGACTGAAAGTAACAATCGTTAAAACAAATAAGGCTAAATAATGCTTATAATATTCATTAAAATTACAAATAGATTGTGTTGATTTTTCGCTCATGATTTATTCCTTTTGTTTAAAAACAATTCATTCAACTGGAGCGATCCTTTTCCAACAGCGAATCAAAAGTCTCCAAAACTTTGAACACCCAGCAAAAGATAAATTGTTACTTTATGTTTGTGACTCAATTTAGCAAGGCTTAGTTGCCTAAATTAAAAAACATTTCATAGCATGATCTGAAATTCCATGTTTTAATAATCAACCACTAAATTTTATTAACTCATGGAGGAGTTGTTATGATTCGAAATATTTTTATTGCTTTGATTTTATTAATTTTGTGCATTCCACTGTCGTCACTTGCCGACGAAGATATAGAGTTTTATGTTATCGACAGTGGTGGTCAAAGCGGAATCAATCACCAGATGCTGATGGTTGCAGATAATGCAGAAACGTTTAGTCATTTATGGATGATGCATACTAAAAATCAAGTTGATCCACAAATAATGCCACGAATTGATTTTACGAGCCATATGGTCATTGGCCAATTTCTCGGATATTCGGCATCTTGTGGTTATCAAATTTATACAAATTCAGTCGAATTTGATGATGGCCAGCTTGAAGTAGAAAGCAATGTTGTAACACCGGTAGGTGAAATTCAATGCTTGATCGCCGAAACACCCTTCGAGATCATTTCTGTACCACGGTTATCCAAGCTGGTGAAATTTGAAATGGAGATTGAATAGTATTAAATTAAACGGACAATCAATCCACCTGTTAGCATTGGTGGATTGATTGCAGCAGATAAATCACTTTATCTAGCCATCAGTCAAAGGCATATTGCTACTTTAAATATCTATGGAATAAACCAAATAATACTCTGAAGTACGTTCTGTATCAGTACTTCCACCCGCAGAAAATAATGAGGACAAGGATAATCGAGTCGTTTGATTAATATGAAACTCGATATCAAAACCGTAGAAAGCTTCAAAGGGAATAATAGCAAAATCAGAACCCGTATCGGGGCAACCGTCAAAACAGTCGGCGCCATATAATTTGTCTTCCCAACGATTCAGTTCCCAGGAACTCAAACCAACATTTACAAATGCTGCTGCACCAACAAACGGAATGACGCTAATGCTTTTTCCAAGATTAAATCGTGGTTGCACGGTGATGAGTGGACGATAGACTATTCCATAACTGCTCACGTCAAAATCACTGATATAAGTGTCGGGTCCCTGGGAGTAATAAGCGGTAGTGCCACTAAACAAATAGCCGATATACATTTGAGTCAAGGCATAGTCTATTTTAATGCTCTCCGATTTATTTAAGCGTTTAGCAAAGGTTTGACGTTTACCAAAAACATAACCGGATTTTTCAGACGTGACATTAAAAGTTGTTGAAAACTTTGAGAATGTAGAATTAACTAAGTTTCCATTGAGAATTCCACCCAACCACGCCGTTTCAGTTGATTTATCTGGGCTACGTTTACCTTGATTCACAAATACAAAATTATGAGCAGTATAGGCCATATTTCCAATGATATAAGGTGCACTTTCATCATTACCCAAGGTAAATTCCGGGGTAGTCGTCACAGGAAGTGTTACACTGAATTTTAAATAGCCATAACCTTTATAACTGGATTCCACTGCACTGGTATTTACATTCACGGGTGGCGTCGCCGGAATTAATCCTCGATTAGCCTGTTCATTTTGAGCATGGGCAATCGTCATCGTTATGCTCAATAATAATAGTGCAATAAAAATTCTTTTCATGGATGTTTCCAATGCTAGATGTCAGATGAAAAAGTATACATTAGGATAGAGATCAGATTAATTAAAACTTGAATAGAATACCACTACTAATGCCATATCGAGCGCCAATGTTTCGATAATAGTTGGTATCTACACCAACATTAAGTGCTAATGCCGATGAAAAGGAATAATTTGCGATAATAGCGCTACTCAATGTTCGATGAGTAAAGTAGTCAAGAGTTTGATCAAAATCGAGTTCACGACCACCGCTCACAATCATGCGCAGGCCATAAACGCCATAGTCAAAACCAAATTGCAAACTATGGGAAATTGCAATTATTTGTTCTCTATCCATCGTCAAATAAAATCCATAATTCAGGCTGTGATAGGATTTATCATAGTGCAGTCGCAATTTATATAACAAGGTATCAAGCTGGGAATATTGATTGATAGTCCATTCATTTTGAATTGAGTAATTTTTATTGACCACATGAGTCAATGCAAATGCTGATAGCAATTCTGGAAAAAATAAAGCTTGGCGTGAAGTTCCAACGGTGATTTGAGTAATCAGTTTATTGTTAATGCGTTGATTTAAACTAATACTTGTTTTTGCATCATTCAAACCATAACGTTGTGCACCATTAATTTCAAAACCAAGATTTGTTTTGGATGTCAATTGATGAGCAAACATTAAACTACCACCAATCCATGCCGCCTCATGGTAGTCCAAGGTTTCTAACGTTAAAAAAGTAGCGACACGATTCTTATACGACTTGGTTTTGGGAGGACTTGCTTTGGCCAGTGATTTTGAAAAATTTTGCTGGGCCGCATGGTTTAGCCACTGCGCTTTATCTCGATGTGATTTTATTTTTGAATTGATTAACACATTATATTGAAATTGCCATAGCTCAAAATAGTTCGGACTTAGTTCACGCGCTCGGTCTAATTGAACATCGGCAGCAACAATTTCGTGCGTAGTCACTAACAACCGAGCATATTCAAACAAATAGTCAACATCATTAGCTGAACGCTCTAATAACGATTGAACAATTTTCATGGCGGCTTCAGGCTGATTTTGCCAACGCAGAATGCGGCTTTTTAAAAACCAGAGAGAATCATCATTGGGATTTTGTCGCAATCGTTGATCAATGCTTTGAATTGCTGCGGCAAATTGTTTTTGTTCAATGAACGACTGCACCTCGGCAGGTATTTGTGAAAATACCATCGAAGGAAAAACCAGCATAATAGTAATTAAAGCAATGGAAAATAGTTTCATATTTTTATGTGTCAAGCGCTTGTCATTCTCAATAATCGGCAAATAAATAGTTTTATTAATTGTTTATGCGCGTAAAATTGTAACAATCAGCAACTGAAAACTGTGAATTATTTTACATTCACTTTGTAAAAAACCCGATACTTTGCCGTTTATTAAAGTCGCATATTAAAGCTGCCTTAAACAAAAAAACGAGTACCCGGGGATGAAGAAACTTGTGGTGAATACCTTACTATGGTTTGTGGTTGTCGTATATGTTTTGCTAATCATTAATATTGCCGAACCCATTGGTGTATCCAGCTTAGTTGAACACGAACAAAATGAACTACAGCAATTATTACATGATTTACAGCAACCACGCTCACAGCTGAGCGTCAGTGTTGCTTCCAACGAAGCAGTAAAACCTAGCAACGTACATATTCCGCCAATCAATAAGTTTCGTCCATGAATAAGTTTGTGTATGATTTACCCTGCTTTAATTCAGGGGGTGAGACCAAACACATGAGAATTTCCTATGCTTTGTTGTTACTGTTAGTGCTTAGCGGCAGTGTTTATGGTTTTACATTCAGCGTAGTAATGACCTTGCCACATTCCCCTATCATTCCAAAGGATAACCCACAAACACCCGCAAAAATCGAGTTAGGCAAACAACTTTTTTTTGATCCACGCCTATCCGTCGATAAAAGCCTTTCCTGCAATAGCTGTCATAACCTCGCGGCCGGAGGTGATGACGATGGCATGGCAAAACATTTAGAACAACGCACTATCCGACGTTCCGCACCTTCGCTATATAATGTTGCCTTCCAATCGGTCAATTTTTGGGATGCACGAGCACATAGTCTAGAGCAAGCTATTACCGAACATTTGCTGGACAAAAATATTATGGCCTTGCAGAGTGAAAACAAACTCATACAGCGTTTGCAATCGATTAAGGGCTACGAGGTTTATTATCAAGCCGCTTTCAAGCACGCAAAAATGAATGTGCAAACCACTAGCAAGGCTTTGGCGAGTTTTATTCGCACCTTGGTCACACCCAATAGTCAATTTGATCAATACTTGAATGGTGATAAACAGGCAATATCGGCCAATGCCAAACGTGGTTACAAAATTTTTAATGACTATGGATGCATGTCTTGTCACTTTGGTGTTTATTTTGCCGGGCCTGCACCCGGGCCTGCGTATCAAATGGGGGATGGTTTTTATGAATTATTTCCCAACTATCTTGGCAGTGATTATGACAAAAAATACGATCTCACTAGTGATGATGGCCGGGTACAGGTCACCGGCGATGCTGCCGATCGTTATTTATGGCGTGTACCCGGGCTACGTAATATCACAATGACGGCGCCTTATTTTCATAATGGTTCGGTTAATGATTTAAATGAAGCCATCCGCATCATGGGAAAGGTGCAACTAGGATTGAATTTAAATGATAACGATGTGAGAGATATTCGTGCGTTTTTAGAATCGCTTACCGGTGAATATCCAGAAATCAAACTACCGCGTTTGCCTGACACACATGGTTTGAGTCTTCAAGTGAAATAGTTACAGACTGAGCAAGTATATTTCATAAATGACTAGTGCTATATATAAGCCAAAAACCGTATAAAGAATTTGATAGCCGCTGATGCGATTGAATAACCGAAATCGTTTATGAATAACCGTAAAAATTAGAAATACTGATGTCAGGACAAATTTAACAACAAAAAATAGTAACACATCGCGTTCAAGCAAAACCTTCATGAACGGATTGACTTCTTCTCCCCCACGTCCAAGAATGGTCAGCGTAAAAAACGCATCAACTACGCATAAAACCAGAATGCCAATGGTAATAAAAAACAAAATTGGCTCATGCAGATCCACATAATGTTCATGATGAATTTCGATGTGACGGCGCGGTCCTTTGCGACGTTTGCGGGTAAATGAGTAACGCATCGCTCGCAAGTGATCTTTGCGACGATCAAGTTTAATGCTGCGTCTACAAGATTCTTCGTCGTGCTGAACATGGTTGGCGGAACGCCGCGCCAGTTTTAACATGCCTAACCCCATCTGGCTTGAAATGTTGTGCTACCCAATCAATACCTTTTGCTATCGGCCCCAATCAGTATATTTCCAGGAAAAAATAAATTATTGCTGAAATATCATTGAATTAAAGCTTAAGACTGGTTCTACCGACACTGCAATAGGTGTTTGTGGGTGTTAAACTAATATAAAGTGTTTAATTCCGCTCAACAATCTAGGTTTGCACTGACTTATAACCATGGCAGGATACTTATGGATGCAGCAACCAGCCCACTTGAAGACGCTTATAAAGTCTTAAACAGCTCGATTCTCTACTTTAAAAACAAACCAGTAGGCACAGTTGCAGCCTGTGATCCCGAAGCGGTGGCACCAAATTACCAGGAATGTTTTGTCAGAGATTTCATCCCAGCCGCCCTGGTTTTTATCATGAATGGCGAAACTGAAATTATACGTAATTTTCTACTAACGGTTTTGGATTTAAAAAGCCAGCAAAAAGTTATGGAGGGCCATCAACGCGCCACTGGCTTACTTCCTGCGAGCTTTCGTGTTGTTGAAAATGATGGTGTTGAAATTTTACAGGCTGATTTTGGTGATCGTGCCATTGGACGGGTCGCGCCAGTAGACTCAGCCTTATGGTGGATGGTGTTGTTGCGCGCTTATGTTATTGCTACTGGTGATAAAAAACTCGCCCATAGTCCAGCGGTGCAAACCGGAATGCGACAAATTCTCGAATTATACCTAAAAGAAAGTTTTGAAACTTCACCAGCAATGCTGGTGCCTGATGCGTCATTTATGATCGACCGCCGCATGGGTGTATACGGTCATCCTTTGGAAATCCAAGCCTTATTCTATGGCATGCTACGCACTGCCAAAGAATTATTATTGCCCATCAAAGAAAATCATGTGCTGCTAGAAATGGTGACAAAACGTTTGCAGACCTTGCGTTCATATGTGCGCATTTATTATTGGCTCGATCGTGATCGTCTGAATGCGATTCATCGCTTAAAAACTGAAGAATTCGGCCATGAAGCAGTCAATGTATTGAATATTTATCCTGAGATCATTCCCGACTATGTGGATGGATGGTTAAGCGAACGCTCAGGTTATTTAGTTGGCAATATTGGCGCGGGTCGCATGGACTTTCGATTTTTTTCTTCGGGTAACTTATTATCAATCCTCTTCGGCCTGGCCACCAATGAAGAAGGCCAAAAAATTATGAATCTTTATGATGAGCATTGGGATTTATTGATCGGCGAGATGCCATTAAAAATTGTTTATCCTGCCGAAGAGGGTGAACGCTGGGCTTGGGTGACGGGACGTGATCCAAAAAATGTTCCTTGGTCATATCATAATGGCGGCAATTGGCCTTGCTTGTTATGGGAATTTACGGCTGCGGCAATTTGGACGGGACGCGAAGATTTAGCCCACCTAGCAGTTCACCAAGCTGAAGACCGTTTGTACAAAGATCAATGGCCCGAATATTATGATGGTCGCAAAGGAAGTTTAATCGGACGGCGTGCGAATTATTATCAAGTGTGGACAGCGACGTCGCTTATTTTATCCAAACGTTTATTGGAGGAACCAGGTAGTATTGATTCGTTTAAAGCCGTGTTATTTACCTAACTTTGCTGCAATAAACACACGGCATGAGCGGCGATGCCTTCTTCACGTCCGGCAAAACCTAATTTCTCCGTGGTCGTGGCTTTCACATTGACCTGGTTTATTTCAATTCGACAATCTTCAGCAATATGTTGTCGCATGGTTTGAATGAACGCTGCCAGCTTTGGTTGCTGCGCGATCACTGTCGAATCGATGTTATTAATTTGATAACCCAAATCCGATAGTTTCTGCACCACATCTTGCAATAATAGTCGACTATCAATATTTTTAAATTCTGCGGCATTATCCGGAAAATGTTTACCTATGTCGCCCAACGCTGCAGCACCTAATAAAGCATCGCAAATTGCATGTAATAAAACATCAGCATCAGAATGACCGGCTAAGCCCTTGTGATAAGGAATTGATACACCACCGATAATTAGCGGACGTCCTTCACAAAATGCATGCACATCGTAACCATGGCCAATTCTCACGCTTGCTCCTTTGCTTGTCGTAGAAATATACTCGCTAAGACTAAATCCTGCGGATGGGTTATTTTAATATTATCCGCCCGACCTTCCACCATCAAGGGTTCATGACCTGCGTGCTCCATCGCTGAGGCTTCATCTGTCACTAAATACTCATCGGCCAAAGCTTGCTGTAGTGCTTGTTTCAATTCACCTAAACGAAAGATTTGTGGCGTTAGCGCGCGCCACAAGCCGGTACGATCGATGGTTTTTTTAACCTTTTGCTGCTGACAGAATTTTAAGGTATCGGCTACCGGCAAACCCAATAGCCCACCTTGTTGACGTTCGGCAGTTTGTTCGATGAGTTTATCAATATCGCTACTTTGTAAACAGGGACGGGCCGCGTCATGCACTAAAACCCAGTCGCTATCGTCTGCCAACGATGATAAAAACTCCAGTCCATTTAATACAGAATGACAACGTTCCTCACCACCCCTAGCAATGGATAATTTTTCATGATTTAGCGCTAAACCGGGCCAATAGCTATCTTCAGGCGACAAAACTAAAACAACACCTCGCATGCGCGGATGTGTTAAAAATACATTAGCGCTATGTTCAATAACTGTCGTATCTAATAAAGATAAATATTGTTTGGGGCGATCGGCTTGCATGCGTGCCCCCACCCCTGCGGCGGGAATAACAACCCAGTATTGATTCATGGTTCAATGACTTGGTAAAAAATTTCGCCCTTGCGAATCATTCCTAGTTCACTACGAGCGCGTTCTTCAATTGCATCCAAGCCACTTTTTAAATCCAATACTTCGGCTTCTAAAGCTTGATTGCGTTTAGCCAGGGTTTGATTTTCCATTTGCTGGCCGTTGATCAACTGTTCCAAGTCCCACAAACGCGGTAAACTTCCCTCGCCAAACCATAGGGCAAATTGCAAAACCAAAAACAAACTGAATAAGCTGATATTAAACGGTTTCATGCGAAATATTATAGCGTTAAATATGCCAGATTGCCTATATTGTTCGACCCATGCATAAACAATGAATGCTTATTTTATAAAATTCTGTCGATAATATAATAATTCTGCAATCGACTCTCGAATATCATCCATCGCCAAATGCGAACCTTTTTTCTCAAATCCATTATAAACATCCGGTGCCCAGCGAAACGCTAACTCTTTTAAGGTAGAGACATCTAAATTGCGGTAATGAAAATAGGCTTCCAAATTTGGCATTAAACGCGCCATAAAACGACGATCTTGGCAAATACTATTGCCACACATGGGCGATTTCGCTTTATTCACATAGCGTGAAACAAAATCTAAGGTTTCTTGCTCAGCGCGGGCACTGTCATAATCGCTGCTTTTTACACGATCAATTAATCCCGATTGACCGTGTTGCCGTGTGTTCCATTCATCCATGCCATTGAGAACAGCTTCACTTTGACGAATGGCGATAACTGGACCTTCGGCCAATGTGTTGAGGTTCTGATCCGTCACAATTGTTGCAATTTCGATAATAACGTCGTTTTGTGGGTCCAAACCCGTCATTTCTAAATCTATCCAGATTAAATTCGAATCGTGTTTCACACTGACTCCTTCACGGCTAATTTAATCTCTTTATACCTTATGTGGAATACTAGGTCTATGCTTAGAAAACTTGCATAAGCTTATAGACTCCGATAGGGTTGCGGCAGGTTTTTAGCATACATTCATTATGGCAAAACGTAAATTAAACAAGCGCCAAGCCTGGCGAATCGAAAAAATTCAGCAGGAACGTATTAAACGTCAACAGAAAAAGTCCATTCACCTGGAAGATTTGAACGATGACCTAGGCAAAGAAGAACGTGGATTGATTATTGCGAATTATGGCAATAATTTGATTGTCGAAGAGCAATCCGGACAACATATTCGCTGCCAAGCGCGGCAAAACCTCGGCGCTATTGTTTGTGGCGACCAAGTGGTGTGGCAACGCTTACCGAATGATGAAGGCGTGGTCGTGGCCGTATTGGAGCGCTTAAGCTTATTGGAAAAACCGGGGCCACGCGACACACTTAAACCGGTAGTTGCCAATATCGACCAGATTTTTGTGTTCTCAGCGATTCGACCTCAATTACAATTTAGTCTGATTGATCGCTATTTGGTGAGTGCAGAATTAGCACAAATCAATGTAATAATCGTGTTAAACAAAATTGATTTAGTGCCTTTAGAAGAAAAACATGAAACCGATCACTTGCTCGATTTATACCGGGACATGGGTTATGACGTCATTTACCTCTCAATTAAACAAAATATTGGCTTTGAGCAACTACAAGCGAAACTGCAAAACCAAGTCAGTATATTGGTTGGCCAGTCAGGTGTAGGTAAATCTTCAACTATAAAAAAACTATTACCGGATTTGGACATTCAAATTGGCGCACTTACCAGTAAAAATGAACTCGGTAAACACACCACCTCGGCTTCACGACTTTATCACTTACCGACCTCAGGCGACATTATTGACTCGCCAGGTGTGCGGGACTTTGGGCTTTGGCATTTAAACAAAAATCGTATTATTTATGGCTTCAAAGAATTCAGACCATTTATTGGTCAATGCAAATTCAGCGATTGTTCACATACCCATGAACCTGGTTGTGCATTGCTGCAAGCCGTGCAAGACGGACACATTCACCCGCGGCGCCTGCAAAGTTATTTTCACATCATGCATACGATTGTTGAAAAAGAAAACACGACTTGATTTGAAACGATTAAGAATGGGTGCAGGACTTATTAAGACAATAACAAGCGTTGCAACTCTGCCATTTCATCGTGGGCTTCTTTGAGTAACTCGACGCTTGCACCTTCACCAAGTTTAAACACTGGGAATTTGCCAAATGCCGGCAAGTCCTTGAATTTTTCTGGAACTGCAAATCGGTCTTTTTGACCAAAACTCGCATGAATTTGTGCGATCAATACCACATCAACATAATCAGGTTTTTTTTCACCTTTTCGTTTCCAATGATCGGCTTCGCGTATAACTTGAACAAATTCGTCCTCAAATCCCCAATGTTCCATAACAGCAACACCAAGATCGGTTTTTGCTAATTTACATAATTGGCCGAATTCATATTCATGTTTCAATATTTCTTCATGGCTTTCGGCATAGGTCAAAATCGGTAAAATGCCAATATTTCTTACTAAACCAGCAAGCATAGCCCGATCAGGGTCCAAGCCTGGCGTTACCCGTGCCAAAGTAAAACCAACAGCCGCGACTTTGACGCTATCCTTCCAAGTTTGCGCCATTTTTTTTCGTCCCAGTGGCAATTTGCTATTAAAAACACTTTTTAGGGCGAAACTTGTAACCAAATTGCGCGTAACATTTAAACCCAATCGCCCCACTGCGTCCTGACAATGCTCAACTGGAAATGAACCTCGATATACCGGGCTATTAGCCAATTGGATCAAACGTGCGGTTATGGGAATATCAGTTTGGATTATTTTTGCGATTTCTGCCGTAGTGGCTGTGTCTTTGTTGACAGCCTCGCGTACACGTTCAGCAATTTCGGGAAGACTAGGCAGTTCCAAGTGCCCATGCATGATCTTATCGACTACATCCGATTTAATTGCTTCCACGTCCAACATATTGAAAGAATTACCTTCTTAGAACTTCGGGAGAATGTTCCTGTTATGCATTTTCTTTGCCTGTTAATTATGGTTATTTTTTAAGCGCCCTGCTGCAGTTAATCGGTTTATTTTATGGTATATTCAACCCCCACTAGAAAAAACAATAACTGAATCCATCCACATGAAACTTTAAGTGATGAAAACACTAATGAACCGACTATTTCATGCGAGCCTAATTGGCTTTTTACTACTGACCGCCCACCCGTGGGCCACTGCTGCAAACACCGACGAACAAAAACAGTCTTATCGCTCGATTAGCGTACCTCTATGGGGCTATTCCAGTGCAGTCACTTGGCAACGTCAGCAAAGTAAGCAACGAGCTAACGTGACTTTGCTCAATATTGTGTATGATAATGTCGATGGTTTTTCCGATACGCCTGAAGATTACCCGCAGGGCTATTATTATTCCAATGACCTCAATGATTCTCAAAGTCTAAACTTATATTTGGTTTCAGGTATTAAAACTTTTTTTTCCGATAAGACGATTAGACCTTATTCTGAAATACTCGCCGGTATTGAATATACCTATCTTTATCGCCGCTATGTTGACGACTATTACGATGATGTCTCTCAAAGTTATCAATTGTATTTCGCCACCCACAACGAACATCATCTTGGATTGGTGACACTTTGGCGTATTGGCGCCGAATATTTTATTTCCGAACAATTTTCACTGGCCGGTCATGTTGGGCTGAGTCTGCGATACACCGGAATCAATTTAAGTGATGAAAAACTTTCTGATCGTTTGCGCCTGGGCACATTTAACGGCGTCATGTTAAACTGGTACTGGTAAAATTGACAAAAATCACGTCGCAAAATAGTGCTAGCATTGCTAAACTTGAACCTATTTCGTTCAATATAACTCTAGGATAAATCATGGCTATTTCTTTTGAAATTGTTCCACGTGATGAGCAAGCCACAAAAACCCAAATCGAATTCATTGGAAAACATTTGGATTTTGTAGACACGATTAATGTACCTGACTTATTGCGTTTACCCATTCGTAGTTGGGATGCAGATCAATATGTCAATCGCCAGCACTATCAGTTTATCCCCCATGTACGTTCGATTGATTTTGATTTAAAAACTGAGCGCTTACAAAAAATTATTGAACAACACCAATTAAACAATATTTTAATCGTCTCCGGTGATCCACCACCGGATATGTCACATCAAATTTATGATACGGATGTGTTGGATTTAATTAAAATCATTCGCGCGGATTTTCCCGAGATCAAAATTTTTGCAGGTTTCGATCCTTACCGCAGCAGCATTAAACAAGAGCGACAATACATTGAGAAAAAATTCAATGCTGGTGTCGATGCAATTTTATCACAACCTTTTTTTGATATGCGTTTATTAGAAATCTATAGTGAATTTATTCCCAGCGATAAAGTCTATTGGGGCATTAGTCCCGTGGTCACAGACAAAAGCAAAGCCTATTGGGAAAAAATGAATCATGCAATTTTCCCAGCCGATTACCAAGCAACCTACGACTGGAATATTGAAACCGCCAAAAGAATTTTAGAATTCGCCACGGATCAAGGTAGTCATGTTTATTTCATGCCCATACGCATTAACCTGGAAAGCTATTTTTTACCTTTACTCGACATGGCTAGAAAATTAATCGGCAATACCAAGACTTAAACTTTTCATGGCTTTAAGGTCGATCAAGCGTTGCGAGATACGCTACAATACCCTTGCGCTCACTCGACGTTGCGGATACGGGTATCATGGCTTGAATTGCGGCTAAAGTATTTACCCAAAGATTCAAATTGAGTTAATTTTATTTATGAGTGAATATTTTTTTATTATTCAGAATGTAAAAGAAAGTATTTGCTGTGTTACCAATACAATAGCTCATGCAAAATCTGATTATATAAATCCAATTACAGTATATTTTATATTTTTGAGCTAACCCATAGTTAGTTATTGCGAAAACTCGTCACAAATATTCATGCCTTCTTGTAAAATTTCTTCATTTAGAAAATCTTGACCACCCCCCAAATGACTTATGGATTTACTACACTCATTGATAGCGATTAGTGTTGCATCGTTTTTCATTTTTTCAGCGAAAGCTTTAGCAATTTCAAACGCTTTTTTTACTCGACCTGCCTGGCAAAGTTGGTGCACCTCTGCCTCTATTGCTTTGGATTTTTTTTCCAGCAATTCTAGCTTCTTTATATCGATAGTCTGCATGCATTTCTGCATTTTCTCCATATCCATCATCATCTGTTGCATTGCCTCGCCTGCCGCTCGATTGTCTTGTTCGGCATGGGTGGCGAATGGCAGCAAAAGTAATATAAAAACTGTAATTCCTAGTTTCATTTCAGACACCTCTCATACTTCAAACACTATTGTTATACAACAAGAGTGCAACCAATAATCACAGTAGCACAAATTTAATTGATCTGAACACTATTTTAAATAGCCTAGGGCAATAGTCAGATAATGCGAACCCTTATAAGGCATAGTACTCGTGAGCAACTGTTGCTGCATTTGAGACCTGATGAATTCTTAGTGATGATGAAACTTTGTCGGAATAACTCAATTCGATCATTTAAGCTCAGAGTATTCCATAGATTGTTTCTTGTTTTTATGACATAGAGAATCAAACTTTCAACAAGCAACTTGACATTTATATGCTGTCTTTACCTAACAATAAATAACTATTTCTACACATAATTTTTTCTATGGCCGGTTGACCTATATTGGCTATGCAAAAAAAAGCCGCGCTACTGAGCACGGCTTTGGTAATCACTAAAGCAAAAATTACTTTAAATTATAAAACGCATCAGCACCAGCATATTTGGCTTTAGCGCCTAAGGCTTCTTCAATGCGAATTAACTGATTATATTTCGCCAAACGATCGGAGCGTGACATGGAGCCAGTTTTAATCTGACCCGCATTGGTGGCCACTGCTAGATCAGCAATTGTGGTGTCTTCGGTTTCACCTGAACGATGCGAAATTACCGCCGTGTAATTTGCTTTTTTCGCCATATCGATGGCTGCCAAGGTCTCACTCAAAGTACCGATTTGATTCACTTTGATTAAAATTGAATTACCGATGTTTTTATCTATACCTTCTTGTAAAATCTTGGTATTGGTTACAAACAAATCATCACCCACCAACTGAACTTTGTCGCCAAGACGAGCGCTTAGTTTGGCCCAGCCATCCCAGTCACCTTCGTCCATCCCATCTTCGATAGAAACGATAGGATACTTCTCGACCCAATCAGCAAGAAACTCAACAAACTCTTCACTGGACAGTGATTTATTTTCAGAGGCAAGATTGTATTTACCGTCTTTGTAAAATTCAGAACTGGCCACATCAATTGCCAAGACAATATCTTTGCCCGCTTGGTAACCTGCGTTTTTAATACTTTCAAGAATGACTTGAATCGCTTCTTCATTTGATCCCAAGTCTGGCGCAAAACCACCTTCATCACCAACGGCTGTATTCAAACCGCGTGCAGATAAAACTTTTTTCAATTCGTGAAACACTTCAGCGCCGTAGCGTAAAGCCTCACTGAATGTCGGTGCGCCCACAGGCATAATCATAAATTCTTGTACGTCGACACTATTATCAGCATGGGCGCCACCATTGATAATATTCATCATCGGTGTTGGTAATAAGTGTGCATCATCACCACCAAGATTCGCGTATAGCGCCTTGCCATTGGCAATCGCTGCGGCCTTGGCATTGGCCAGAGAAACCGCTAATAAAGCATTCGCACCTAATCGACCTTTATTAGGCGTGCCGTCGAGGTCAATCATAATTTGGTCGATTTGTGCTTGATTATCACAATCTTTGCCGATCAAGGCGTTTTTGATTTCGCCATTCACATTGGCTACAGCATTTAAAACACCTTTGCCACCATATTTGCTTTTATCATCATCACGTAATTCCACGGCTTCGCGGGAGCCGGTGGACGCACCAGAAGGTACAGCGGCGCTACCGACCACGCCATTTTCTAAAATCACATCGGCTTCTACTGTTGGATTCCCCCTGGAATCAATTACTTGTCTTGCTTTAATATCCGCTATCTTGGGCATGTTTTCTCCACTATTACACTTCGGTTTGATGATTTTCTGCTTAGACTTGTAGGACTGGCCCTGCGCAACTCAAAAGTCTTAAGCAGGACTTAGCGCAGGCGGGGGCATTATCGCGAAAAATCGCCTTCAATGAAAGGCTTTGCTTTAATAACTCGGTCAATTTCGAGCAATTGTGTCAATAATTCCCGCATTTGCGCTAATGGCCAGGCATTAGGCCCATCGCTTAGGGCTTTTTCGGGATTGGGATGGGTTTCCATGAATAATCCAGAGACACCCGCGGCAACGGCGGCGCGGGCCAGAACCGGCACAAATTCGCGTTGCCCACCCGATGAACTGCCTTGCCCTCCGGGAAGTTGAACCGAGTGTGTGGCATCGAATACCACTGGACAGCCGGTATTGCGCATTACTGCCAAGGAGCGCATGTCGGAAATTAAATTATTATAGCCAAAACTAGCACCACGCTCGCATACCATGATTTGTTTATTACCCGTGGCCAAGGCTTTATCTGCTACATTTTTCATATCCCATGGCGCAAGAAACTGACCTTTTTTAATATTCACGGGTTTGCCCGTTTTCGCCACGGCCTGGATAAAATTGGTTTGGCGACAAAGGAAGGCCGGAGTTTGCAAAACGTCTACCACTGAAGCCACTTCATCCAAGGGTGTATCTTCGTGCACATCGGTCAACACGGGTACCGCGATTTCAGCCCTTACTTTTTCAAGTATTTTCAAACCCGCTTGCATACCGGGGCCGCGAAAGCTTTGATGTGATGAACGATTAGCTTTGTCGAACGAGGATTTATAAATAAAGGATAATCCCAAATCTTGACACAAGGTTTTTAATTGCCCGGCGGTTTCCATTGCCAGTGTTTCGCTTTCGATGACACAGGGGCCAGCAATTAAAAACAATGGTTGATTTAATCCGACTTCAAAGCCACATAAATGCATTAGTGATGTTCCTTGTGGTAACCCAACGCGGCTTTAATAAACCCTGCAAATAAGGGATGCCCATCACGTGGCGTCGATGTGAATTCCGGGTGGAATTGGCAGGCAACAAACCAGCGGTGCTCAGGAATTTCTACCATTTCCACTAAACTGCCATCAGCAGAAAATCCGGAAAAACGCATCCCAGCTTGTTCCAATGCATCAAGATACTTGTTGTTGAATTCATAGCGATGGCGATGACGTTCGTGGATTTCATCTTCACTGTATAACTCACGGGCGATGGTACCTGCTTTGAGTTTGCATAATTGCGAACCTAAACGCATGGTGCCGCCAATATCGGAATCCTTGCTACGTTTTTCGACTTTGCCTTCCTTGTTGACCCACTCTGTAATCAAACCAATCACTGGGTATGGCGTATTTGGGTCAAATTCAGAACTATGGGCATTAGCCAGACCCGCTGCATTGCGTGCAAATTCAACCACAGCCATTTGCATACCCAGACAAATTCCTAAGTAAGGAATATTATGCGTGCGAGCGTAATTGATCGTTTCAATTTTACCTTCCACACCACGCTCACCAAATCCACCAGGGACTAAAATCGCGTCCACATCGGCTAATTGCTCGATGCCTTGTTCTTCGATTTTTTCCGAATCGATATAACGAATATTAATTTTGGTGTGATGGGTAATACCACCATGCACTAAGGCTTCGGACAGGGATTTATAGGCATCTTCTAAGTGAATATATTTACCGACCATGGCGACGGTGACTTCGTCTTTTGCATTTGCCATAGTCTCCACCACACGATCCCACTCATTTAAATCAGCCGGTGGCGCATTCAAGCCAAATCGTTTGGCGACGATTTCATCCAAGCCTTGCTCATGTAAAACCCGAGGAATGGAATAAATATTGTCGACATCATAGGCGTTAATAACCGCTTTTTCTTCCACATTGGTGAATAAAGCGATTTTACGTCGTTCACCATCGGAGATCGTGCGCTCGGAACGGCACACTAGAATATCCGGCTGAATTCCAATACTACGTAATTCTTTGACTGAGTGCTGAGTCGGTTTGGTTTTTAACTCACCTGCGGTTTTCACATAAGGCAATAAGGTCAAATGCATGAACATGACACGATCACGACCTAATTCGATACCTAGCTGGCGAATAGTTTCTAAAAAGGGTAAAGACTCAATATCACCCACGGTGCCACCAATTTCCACTAAGGCAACATCGGCTCCCTCGGCACTGGCCATAATTCTGCGTTTAATCTCATCCGTGATATGTGGAATGACTTGCACGGTTGCGCCTAAATAATCGCCGCGACGTTCTTTGCGAATCACGGTCTCATAAATACGCCCGGTGGTGACATTATTTTGTTGGGTCATGGTATGACGCACAAAACGTTCATAATGCCCCAGATCCAAATCGGTTTCCGCCCCATCGTGGGTAACATAAACCTCGCCGTGCTGAAATGGGCTCATGGTGCCAGGATCGACGTTTATGTAAGGGTCTAATTTAGCCATGGACACTTTAAGTCCACGCGCTTCCAGAATTGCGCCAAGAGACGCTGATGCTATACCTTTGCCCAAGGCAGATACAACACCACCAGTTACGAATATAAATTTCGTCATTGTGACTTCTTTGTTGGGTGGGGAGTTACGGAATGCCCTCTTTCCGTAAACTTGAACCCCGAGGGATTAAGCTAGGACGGGATAACAGACTAGCAAAACTTGATGTTTTAGACAATGGAAAATTAAGCGGAATCGCACGACTGGAGTAGAAAAATGACATATATTTCAGCCGCAAACGTTTAGCCAACTAGACAAGAAAATCACTTATTTCAAGCCCAAGGACGGATATTTATGTAAACAATGCAATGCGTGCAAGCTACCTTTGCCCTGATTGACATGGCCACTCCAAATTTCAGGCACCCAAGAATAGTCAATTTTTTCCAATAATCGAAACAAAGCATCAAAATCAATATCACCTTCATTCACTTGCACGCCTTCACCATCAATGCCATGGGCATCGGAAATATGACAATGGCGTATATATGGCAAAATGGTCTTGGCATAATCGGTCAAACGGGTACCCGCATAATTACAGTACAATTGCGCATGGCAAACATCAAACGTCATACCCAAAGACAAGGATTTGCAAAAAGCGGCCATATCCTCGGGACGCATAAAGCCATATTGAAACCACTGACCGCCTAAATACCATGGTCGTGGTGGTAGGTTTTCCGGTAATAAATCAATATTGCTTACATCCACATCACGTAGGATTTTCTCAGCACGCATGGTCATGGTTTTGCAATCCACGGGTGTATCCATGTCCAACATGCCACCCACGTGCAATACAACTTTAGCGATTGATTGTTTATAGTGGTGATTCAAGTCACGGGTTTTGATTAAGGTTTGATTGAGTAAATCAACCGATCGTTCAACCATGGACGGATCTTCTGAACACAAATCAAATAATTCCCGTCCAATGATTTCAGGGGCATGAACAATTAATTCAGTTTGTGGATTGCCTGCCGCGAAATCTGTACTTACATCTTTTTCTGAACAATGAAATTCGACGACGGGGGTATTTAAACATTCGTATTCATGATAATCGTGAAAACGACATTTCACGCCCCACTTTTTTTGAAACTTAAACTCTGGCCAATCACAAATATGAATCTCGTTTTCAAAATCGTCAAAACTTAAATAATCTTCGGCTTGTTTGTTTTGTTTAATTGCCTTGCCCAGAATTGAATCCACTTTATCAGGCGTAATGCCTTTACCTGGCGACATGAATTTAATATTGTCCAAACTAATGACATCACCTGGTTGCAAGTCCACTTTCGCAACCACTGATTTAGCAAATAATTCTTTATTCAATGTTTCCGCTTGAGTGATAATTTTCTGTTCTTTGCCTAACATGATTTTTGCTTGTTGTAATTTAGTTATCAGTTGTTTCAATTCGTGGGGCTCCAACGATGCCTTATGATCGGGGCCCAATTGTTTTTTATCGCGGGTAATATGTTTCTCGATGACTTGCGCACCCAAGGTGTAGGCCAACACCGAGGCATCAATGCCACGCTCATGCCCCGAATAACCAATCTTAGGATGATAGTTCGCGAGTGTGTTCAAATAGCGTAAGTTTAATGCATAATCAGGCGCGGGATAGGTTGACTGACAAAGAAAGACATGAAAGTCTTGGGTTTGTGCTTGAACAAACTCAACACAACGTTTAATCGTTTGATCATCCCACATGCCCGTGCTGAAAAATGCGGGTTTGTTTAAGGTTTGCAAACCATATTTAATTAGGGGCCAGTTGACCAAGTCCGCTGAAGAAAATTTAACTGCATCCAACTGCAATTGCAGTAACAAATCCACTGAATATTCATCAAACGGCGTGACAATAAACTCCAATCCCAACTCGTGAGCAGTTATCTCCAGTTGTTTCATTTGTTCAATGGTAAATTCCAATTGTTTTAACTGCGGCAATAAATAATGAAATGACCACTCGGCCGTATTCTCGTCCTCAAGTAATTTTTTTGTATATATTTTTTCTAATTCACGTTTCTGAAATTTGACCGCATCAACACCACAGATTTTTGCTTGCTGAATTAGATAAGTAGCCTCATCAATGGAACCATTGTGATTCACACCAATTTCAGCGATTACATAAAAATCGTTTTCTTGCAATTGTGAAAGTTTCGCCATGGATTAACCGGCCTGCTGCTTGTTATTCAGTTGTTGGTAATAATCGATTATACTGTTGAGAGTGTCAGTAATTGAAAATGAAAGCTTCCAACCTAATGCACGTAACTTAGAATTATCACCACGCACCGTAGCGCGGCTTTCATCTAAATCTCTCACTAATGCCTGATTGACATGCATTTGAGGTTTAATATCGATTAAACTACTAACCAATAAAATTATATCAGCGATCGACAACACCTCACCAGAGCAAACGTTATAGGTCTCACCGGGTTTCCCCAATTGCAGAATCGCCTCATAAGCTCTGGCAACATCGCGCACATCGATAAAATCTCGCTTCGCATCTACATTCCCAATGTCAATTTCTTTCGCAGCAAGCCCCTCTTCTTTAGCCACCACCATTTGTCGACAAATCGAGGGCACGACAAATCGACTATTTTGTCCTGCGCCGGTCACATTGAATTGGCGCACATAACAAATGGGTAAGCCATAGGTCGACTGGTAAAACTTGGCAGTTTTATATAAACAGGCTTTTATTACACCGTAATAATCGGCCGGTAAAATTGCCTCGCTCTCAGATTTACCCGCTTGAGTAAATCGCCCATATTCAGAGGATGAACCGACCACCAGAATTTTATCAACCCGTTTTTCTGTTTGTCGATAAACCTTGATTGCATTCAGCACTTTTAATGCTTGCACTAAATGTGAATCAATTGAAGGTTCAAGATTTTTTTCAACATCGGGCACAAAAGAAAAACCGGTGCAAATCACCACAAAATTTGGTTGCTGCTTGGCCAACATTGTCAGTAACTGGGGTTCATGATCGGGCAGTTTGACTAAAGTGCTTGCTGGAATGTCTGGATTTTTATAATTGACATAGGCAACACAGACATTCCAACCCAAGAAGTGTGAAAAATATTCATAAACATGGCGAGCAATAAAACCACTGCCAATAATTAGCACGTTTTTTTTACGAGTTGTATGTTTTGCAGCGGCCACAGCGCTTAATTCGCTCCAATATCTTGTATTGTAAGACTTCTGTTATTACACCTTTTCAGTCTGGGCTAGAAACCACTGATGCATCTCGACATAAAATAAACAGAAAATGTGATTAATCTCTTAATATAAGCAAGAGTTTGACCAGAAAAACCTAAACCAGTCATTACTAATAAAACGGTGTTAATTTTGCCTATACTTGGACACGCTTATAATTTCTACCTATGGACACATGTTAAATGCAGGCATTAGCTAATCCACATGAGTTATTGCAAACCTTATTGCAATTAAAACTCTGTGAACCCGACTCACTTAAACCCTATTACCCACGGGTACGTGACCGCGATGACGTGAGCGTCTATCGTTGTGAGCGATCTGGGGTCTATGTGCTTTCCAGTTGTGATCATTTATCAAATAAACATTACCAGGAAAAATCCGATTTTAGCTATTGGAAAAGTGGTACACGTGAAGCTGCCTTGGCAGCAACTGCTGAGGACAATCAACGCCGCTATGCACAATTCAAACATGAATGCGAAAATAAAATTTGGGCCGATATTGGCACGGGTGCGGGTGGCATTTTGGATCTAATGATCAATGATTGCAAGGAGGTTTTCTGTGTAGAACCACAAACTGCAGCGAGAACGCAACTGTTAAGTCTTAACTATTCATGTTTTTCAACGATTGAAGAATTACCTGATAATTATTTTGATATCATTACATTATTTCATGTGCTTGAACATTTTACACAACCAATCCACGCATTAAAATTTTTGTATCAAAAATTAAAGCCCGGCGGAAAACTACTAATCGAAGTTCCACATGCACGGGATATTTTATTGGAATTTTATCAGCTCGATGCATTCAAGGCATTTACATTTTGGAGTGAGCATTTAATTCTTCATAGCAAACACAGTCTGCAAACATTTTTAAGTCATTGTGGATTTTGTGATATTGATATAAATGGCTTGCAACGCTATTCACTAGCGAATCATTTATACTGGCTAAATCACAGCAAACCGGGTGGGCATCAAATTTGGTCGGATTTAACATCACCGCTATTAGATCAAGCCTATGCACAACAGCTATCCAAACTGGACATGAACGATACAATCATAGCGATGGCAAACAAGCCACGCTGAATATTTTCGTCGACAAACCACTTAAGCGCTTAACACTCAATCATTAATAGCAGTATTCAAAAGCAGTCAACAGCCAAAGAAAAATCTAGTTGTTTAGTTGGTTGTTGTGCGGATTTAACGGTAATCGTTGCTTTTTTCGCTCGAATATTCTCAAACTTATGCTGCACTGCCTAAGTTTCCAGCAATTAGAAACAAATAACTTGTTTTATTGAATCCTTGTATTGATTAATACCTATTGCGGTTTTATCCTAGTCGCTTCTATTAATACTTATAAGCTATATCATGGAGGATTGGGGTATGTTTAGAAAATCATCATTTTTTATCTTTTTATCGTTATTCACT
>Ga0224506_10000567_pt1 | contig 30403 bp, 17 predicted proteins | sample SF_Jan12_sed_USG_2_FD_169108 | JGI IMG/M metagenome (GOLD analysis project Ga0224506, IMG submission 169108) | Sediment microbial communities from San Francisco Bay, California, United States - SF_Jan12_sed_USGS_8_1 | ecosystem: Environmental > Aquatic > Marine > Sediment | place: USA... | reverse complement strand
TAGTATCCTGAAAACACTAGGCTCAATTTCATATGCTAACATCAATATATTTACTTGAAATTTTTAACGAAAAAGGGTTAATCAAACTTGTCAAACAGGTGTGTTAATTTTAGCCGAGGTATATATCTTTGAATGTAGGCTCTCAAATACATATTGGAAATATACTGAGAACGATTGAAAAACACCGCAACCAATAATCGCAGTTATTACTATTTGTTATTTGTATTAACCATTTGTTGCCAATGTGTTGTGCGCAAAGAACAAAGGGAATGATATGTTTTCGACTAAAACTAAATTTAAAACGAATTGCTTTCGTCACCTCTTTATCATGGTTCTTCTGTCAAATTTCCAACCAGCATTCGCAGCATGGGAATTTGGCCGATATTCACTCGAGACCAATTCTGCGCGAGCAAATAGTTCTTTGTCTGTTAAAGCTAGAGGAAGAGATGGCCTAACCAGTTTAGACTTTGTTACAACAGTAGGCGGAATAAATTTTGAAAATATTGCAAAAGTAAACGAAATTATAGACAGACGAAATATTTCTATTTTCTACCATTCAGAAAAAGTCGATGGCGAAAGGCTAAAAGTTGAAATTGATGACAAATCCTTCTATCCATTTATCTATGACTGGCAACTAGCTCCAATAGCGAAATATGCTGATTCTGAAAACACTGCGATTGTTACGTTGTTTGGTAAAGGAGATGAACCAGGAAAATACTACTATATAGATTACCACGAAGCATTTGCGAATACTGTGATGGGCTTAAGATTACTCCATGCAGACATCTTGCTAATGGATCCCTATCAATTCAGAACACTACCAAAATCCAACAGAAAGATGGTAATGGAAAATGGCGAATACGAAAGAGATGAATTGAAATCAAGAAATGCAGCAATAGAGCTCTCAAGACATCTCAAAGACAATGAGTATCGTTCCTGGGTGTTAACAGATGTAGGCACGAGTAGCGAAGTCTCTATTGAGGATGGTAATTTCACAGTGATAGCAAACCCATATTACTATTTTTGGCAACTTGAGAAAAAGCGAATCCCTACACTGTTTGGTAACACTTATTTTAGTTCTCCCAAGGTGGTCCCAGCAGATGCAATCACGAATTTAATCAGAGAAAAGAAGAATATCATTTGGAAAGTGAATCCTTATGTTACCGATGTTGTAGAAAAAACTGCCTCCTATTCTGCTTTTTTTCGCTACATAAAAAATAATAATCGAAAAAACTGGAAAAGATTTATCAGTGACATAAAGAGAGCAAGAGTCCGTCAGATTAAAACACCGAATCAATGGAAAAAGGACATTTCTCGTTAGGGGAATGCTTTTACTATATCTAACGGGCGAATTTTTTCAGTTATACCTTACGAGAACTTTACTATGAATGAATGGATTTCTATTAACAAGGAATGGCTATTTTCTGGTATTGGAACAACTTTGGCAGCCATAATTTTGGGCTGGTTGTTTCGCAAGAAAAACACTGCATCAATCAGTGCTAAAAAATATTCCGTGGCTGCCAAAAATATTGAAGGTAGCAATATATCTATCGGTGCTACTACGAATAAGCAGAACTCAAAATTGAAACTATGACAAAGATCATTGCACAAGAAGGCAGTATTGCCGCAAAAACGATTGTTAACTGCGACATTCAACTTGGTTACTCGAAGGAAGAATATAAAGCAGATCTAGAAAATCGTGAAAGAGAAGTGACTGAACGTCTAAATGTAGAGCACGCACTTAAAACAGACCTCCTTCATAAAGATCTTAAAATTGCAGAGTTTGAAAAATTAAGTCTTAAAGAAGAAAAACATGAAATCCAGAAAAGATTAGCTTCGGTAGAAAAAAGCTACAAAACATATGTTGGTGAGTTAGAAAAACGCATCAGAGACCTAGAAAATTTCCGAGGTAGTGTTTCAGATGATCTTCTTAATCAAGCAAAAATTGCTCTGTCTCATGGTGATAAGTCACACGCTGATCGGTTGTACGTAACAATTCAAGAAGAAAGCATAAAACCAATTCTTCTTGCAGCAGAAGCGAGCTATCAGCGTGGCAAAATTGCGGAAGAGGATTTACAATTCAAGAATGCATATGAACAATTTCAAAAGGCCATTCAACTTTCTCCTGATAATCCTACTTACCTCTCCAGTGCAGGGAAACTAGCATCTAAAATTGGTCAATACAATAGCGCTATCTCTTACTACGAAAAAACACTAGAAATCTATAAATCGAATTCTGAATCCGATATGACCGCGATTGCGGATACAAAAAACAACTTGGCAATGGTCTGGAATGCTCTCGCAAACTATGACAAAGCAATCGAACTCCTACAAGATGCTTTGGCAGATGACTTAGAAAGATTACCTTTGAGTCATCCAACCATTGCAATTCGGCATAATAATATAGGCTTGACCTGGTACTCGTTAGGTCAATATAACAAAGCCATTACTCATCTCGAACTAGCTCTAAAGAGTAATTTAGAGAATTATGGCGCGCATGATCCAGAGGTTGCCGTTCAATGGAACAACCTAGGTTTATCATGGGCGGCATTGGGGAGATATGAAAAAGCGTCAAAACTATTAGAACAAGCACTACATAGTGATCTAAAGTCATATAAAAATCATAACCCAACTGTAGCAACCGATCAGAGCAATCTAGGTTTGGTAATGAAACATATGGGAGAGTATGAGAAATCAATTGAGTATTATGAGTTAGCACTAGAAAGTGATTCAAAGTACTTTGGGTTTGATCACCCCACTGTTGCAAACGATCATAATAATTTGGGAATGATGTGGAAGGAATATGGTGACTACGAGAAGGCAAAAACCCATTTGGAACTTGCTCTTTCAAGTGACCTGAAGACGTTTGGCGAAAATCATCCAATTGTAAAAAAGGAAAAGGAATACTTGAGACAGGTTAATAGCATATTAAATCGCAAAGGTAATATTAGCGAGTTTGCCAAAATGACCCGATCGCTTCACTAATAGAAAGGGATTCTTACGATATTATGAACGGCAGCTTAGAGGACACATTGCTCGGCATCTTGAATCAGGCTCAATCTAATGAGCAACTAGTATCGTCATTCGCTTTGTCGAATCAATCTTTGTTGGATGTCAATCTTGCGTCCGATATTATCAATTTTCGTAGCAGTACGCCCAACCAACACTTTAGCTCATTGACGGAACTCACATCCATTCCATCAATGACTCGTGAAATTCTTGAAAAACTTTTATATGTGTTTCCTTTAGACTTGGATTGGAACCAAGACAACAACCCAGTGCTCCTCTTACCGATTCGCTTAGAAACCCGTTTCATTTACAATGAGCAGCTTAACTCCGATGAACTATTGATTCGCCTTTATCCCGACCAAATTTTCGTTGATAGTTTAGAAGAAAACTTATCACCACTCGAACTCGATGCCGGCCGGGCTTACAAGTCTAAAATCTCTGCAGTTCCAGTTAATGATGCCAGCTTTGAAGAGATCCGACGTGAAGCATGGCGCGAGCTTGCAGGTGTACTTGGACCTGAACGTGCTAGCTGGGTTACTCACTTAATAATGAAGCATGACGATATTGAACAAATTGCAATAACCCAAGATCAGGACACAGACTTGTTGTCCTCTCCTCAGTTAATTGCATTGCCTGACCGATTTGAAGTATTCGCTTACAAAAATGGTAAATGTGTTTGCCATATCGTGGGCAAGACACTTTTTGGCGATTTCACACTATTGGATACATCAGACCCAGAAAGAAACGGTTTGTTTGCTGGTAATGCCAAGTGGATGGTTGATTTTAACAATGCTGAAACTCGCGGTATGGGTGTACGGATTTTACCTTCTGATCTTGAACAAGGTGCGACGTTGCAGGAAGGGTTTGATCGGATAGTAGCCGTTGGTATGCGCTCATCTGATGCCGAAACTGGTCAAAAGTGGCTACAGCAGATAATTGAGAAACACCATTACTCAGACGGCTTGGCATTTTTAAAACAGGGCACACCAACAAATAACACAGAAGAAACAAACTCGGGTTATTCAGAGTCGAGCGAGGATATTGAAGATTGCTATAACACCGAGATTTTAGGTCCTGCATTCTGGGAACAGCATGTAACTGATCCCCGAACAAATGCACAGCGGCTAGCACATGCACTTGGATTCGAACAATCCGCTGGTATTTTTCGATACATACAAAATGCAGACGACACGACCGATGCCTATGCTAAAGAACTTCAAACCACACTTTGGCCTGTGACCGGTGAATACTTCATTCGCTTTATGTTGCCAGATTTACTTTCTGACGAAGATATAGAATTCCTTGGGCGACATTTTCAAAGACATGTCAGAGCAGCAGGTTATCTACCTACCATAAGAGTAGGTGACCAACCCTATGGCATATTACCTGTCACCAGTACTCGTGGAAAATCTCCATCGCACCCACACGGTTGGAGTTATTCGTCACTAGATTCGAACATGGGTGGTTCAAGTAATTTTGATAAACGCTTTCATACAATATTAGCCAAGCTAAAAACCGAGTGGCTAAAACGTGCTAATAATCCTGATCAAGTTCCACGGGTTAATGGCCAAGCACAATCCACCAACGATGATGACAATACTAAAGCTGATGACGAGTTACTCAGGATTTTGGCCATGGAACCGGTATCCCAAAGTTATCGAACACGACCCTTTATGAATGATCACTTTGTCGGTTGGTTAATTACGGGTTTGCGTGAAGAAATGTTTAACCCCGTAACCGCTATTGGAGATGAGGAACGAGTTGATGACGAACTGATTGCAGAATTAGGCATACGCTCGAGTTTACCCGATGATCATAAAAGAACAAGTACGACATTAAAATTAGCAGAAAGATGGGCCAATACTATCCCAAAACAACGCGAGGCACAGATTGAGAATTGGCAAAATATTGTCGGTGTCAACAAACAAAAATTTAAAGACCTACCATTGCTCAAACTACTAGGCTGGTGGAATGACTCAATCCTGGATCGCGAGCTAGTGCAGCATAAAGCGACTAATTCGAGTTCTGAAGAATTACCGATCACCTATCTTAGAAATCTGTGCAATCAGACGATTGATTCCGAAAATGACTCAAATACCCTGTTACGTGACCTTTTGATACGATCTGTAAAACTCGTTAGCGAGTCTGAGTCACCCGAGAAACTTAGCGAAGTAAAACAAGCACTATGTCGCTTAACCGATACATTTTTGTTAGATTTTTTCAACAATGCAACAAGTGCTGAACAAATTGTAAAATCAATTAAAGATGATCCTCTATATGGCAGCGCTGCTCCGAACGCAATTGGCATCACATTACCAACAGCAAAACGTATTCTTGAAACAAGAAATGCTTTGTCTCACAAACGTTTTACATCTGTAGAGCAGTTAAATTCGATTCCAGGTGTCGGAGAAGATACTTGGCATGACATCCTATTTAGCTATCCGGATAAACAACCCAGTCTAAACTTGGATTATCAACTGCGCCAGATATTCGATTTATTTACCCATCGCTTAGACGCATGGATTAGCTCACTTGCAAGCAAACGACTTAAAAGTATGCGTGAAACTGAACCATCGGGTATCTATTTAGGTGCTTGTGGATGGGTGGAAGATCTCGTTCCTGATCAAAATGACCGAGATAGCGATGGATACTTACATACACCCTCGCAAGCTCAAGCAAAAGCGGCAGCAGTGCTGCACAATGCTTATCTAACCCATGAATACGAAACAGCGCAACAAAACAAAGTCAGTCCGTTTAATATTAATTTGAACTCTGAACGAGTACGTCGTTCATTGCGTATTATTGAAGGTATGCGCCAAGGGCAGCCACTCGGTGCTTTGCTTGGTTATCAGTTTGAACGTAATCTACATGAACGACAACTTGACCAGTACATAGACGATTTTAGAGAAGCCTTTCCGCTAGTCGCTGCTAAAGAAACCGCGTTAGCCGATGGTGAAAGTATTGAGGCGGTCGGCGCTCGTAATGTCGTTGATGGTCTTGCACTGATTCGTTGGAAAGAACGTGTAGACAAGGCCAATGCCGGTGAAATCCAAACTACCCCACCAAAAGATTTACCCCAAATTCAGGCATTACTAAATACAAATGAAAACACCCATGTCGTCGTGCTAATCCCACAAATCCAAGCAATACTTGATCGGCGAGCGACAACCCAAACAACTGAGCTCAGTAGGCAGATTCAAACACTAGTGGAAAACAATTCACATACTTTAGCAACAAAGTTAGCTGATGAAATTCAAGATTTACTCGATCAACATACCGTAACGCATACGACCGAACTGAGCAGAGAGATTCAAGCCTTACTCAATAGAATCACCGGGACGCATGCGAAAGCGTTACGTACCGAACTAGTCGGTTTGCAAAATAGCATTGACGCAATTGGCGATTTACTGAGCTATGAAGGCGTTTATCAAGCAGCACAAGGTAACTATGAACGGTCCAGTGCAGCCCTGGATGTGCTTTCTGCAGGTGCATATCCCCCAGAAATTGAATCCATCAAAACACCAACATCTGGAAAAACGATAAGTCACCGAGTGTGTTTATTATTACAAGAACCAGAAAAATCACAAACTGGCCCACGTGCCATGGCCGAACCCAGAATCGCGGCTTGGTTTTCAAATATTTTAGGTGAGACAAATAGCATTTCTGCCGAATTTGATTTCAAATCAGAGCGACTCAATATCAACGATGCCACGCTCAACGAGCTAGAGAGTTTACCCGGAAGTGACGATGATACTGCAGAACTCATTATTGAATATCGCGATAAAAATCGACCACTAGAGACGCTGGATGAGCTAGACAATATTAGGCCTGCTCACGATGACGATGACGACGATAGAGAAGAACGCCACGAAGAAAAGCGAGACAGAGATCACAAGAAAAATGAAAGAAATGATAAGCATCGAGAAACGATTAGTTATTTAAAACGGTGGCTACGAACAGGTATTGACACGACTGAAGAACAATACTACGAACGCATTAACATCAATCATGCATCAATCGATGAGCTGAGGCTATTAAAGGGAATAAAGAAGAAGGAAGCGCATGCAATAATCCGCAACCGCCCTTTTGCCCGGCTCCAGGACTTGCGGATTGTGCATGATTTAGAAAATGAAGACATCAATCGAATTCGACCATGGGTCACCACAGGTACTGTCACACTAGAAACGCTAAAAATTGATGCCGCAGACTTATTGTATATCACTGCTGCCTTACCCAGCAGTTTAGATAAACTTGATATTGTTAACGAAGATTCAATTGATGATCCTTTGTTTTTTGAATCACAACGGCTGAATATTAACCTAGCCTCCAGAGACCAACTTGCTCAACTGCCTGGCATCAACAAAGGCGTGGCAAAACAGATTGTCAAATACCGCGATCATGAAGGCCTCTTCCAAAATCTCGATTCTCTAGAACGGATCTGGCACCACGATGACGATCATGAGGAAGATGACGATGATTCTGATAACAAAGAAAAATGGCATTTTCTTACCCAACTTCTTAAACGTTGGGTGACAACGGGTAAGAACCTTCACGAGGAGCCTTTCTATGAACGAATTAACATAAATGCCGCTCCGATTGAAGAGCTGACATTACTGCACGGCATTAGCAAGAAAAAAGCCGAACAAATTGTTAGTAATCGTCCTTATGCGAGTGTCGATGAGTTAGTGAATATTCGTGGCCTAAAACAAAAAACCATCGATGAATTAAAACCCTGGGTTTCGACCACCACTAAAACCAAATCTGCTTTCAAAATTGTATCGAATCAAGTCCAAGCGGAGGACACCGAGCTTGAATTGCGCATAAAAAACTTTGTACGAACGGAATATCATCTTCCATCCGATCTACCCATTGAAACCAATATCTGGGGCAAACAATATTCTAACAATAGTATTGGAGACACTATTCAACTCGCGCAGAATATTTTCACGACTCTGGGCGTTGGCAGTATGTTACGTCCTGATTTCTTTGAACTACCTTCCATGGGCACCGAGGCGACTTATAACCAAGATGATGTTGATGAACTACAACAACGTGTCGCGCAAGCACAAACTCAGATATGCAGACTCATCCTCGCGTTAAACGATGATACAGAAATACAAAAAGAGTATGAAGCGTTGTGTCCAAATGCAGCGCTTCATGAAATACCCCCTAAACATCGACACAGGAAGGATGATGACGATGAATTTGAAGACGATGACAAGCATAGAGAAAAAGATGACGACGATCATGAACATCACCACCATAGACTTTTGATTGATACACTACTCGCGGCAAGCCGTTTCAATATTCCAGAAGCAATCCCCACAGGTCCATTTGATCCAGATTTACTTGAAAAGAAAGCTTCAACCTGTAAAGAACTCATACAACGTCTACAAGCTTCAAAGATGTTAACGCCCATGCAAAGTAATGTCGATGACAAGAGCAATGACATTTCGATATTAGTGGACAGTCTAAAAGCCATCTTTGGCAATGCATTCATTGCACTTGCCACATTTAGCGCTAACAACACAAATGAACTCAAAGCAGCATTTTCACAAACACATTTCAAAACTCAATCTGCACAGCAGCGCCTTCAATTGTGGCTACAACAAGCAGCAAAAACCCACCCCAATTGTTTTGACATTGAGGACACTTTATTAACCACCCATTTGTGGCAACAAAATTCCAGCAATGCAGGAAAACCTGCATTAAGTCTTCACGTTGCCCAGTTACCCTATGATGAATCAAGCCAATGGCTAGGGCTTGATGACGACGAACGTGACTCACCAATCAATGCCGACATTGATACTGATCGAGGTGCACTTTCCATTGTTGCAGCTGTTGGTGGGGATAGTCCTTTGTCAGGCCAAGCAGAAACGACTCGCTTTGCAGGACTCGTGATGGATCAGTGGGATGAATTAATACCTTATAACAAAGTCGATACCGGTGTGAGTTTTCACTATGACGCCCCCAACAACCAAGCACCACAGTGTCTACTGCTTGCAGTACCCAGTCAACGCAATGAAACTCCGCAACGTTGGCAAATCGCCGAATTGGTAGAAATCATAAATGACACCATTGACTTGGCGAAAATCCGAGCGGTGGACCCCGATGCCATGGGTGAGGTGAATCCAAGCACTACGGAAAATGATAATGCTAGCAGTGCAGGCGACGCTGCGAATGCAAATAACGCCAAACAAACAGTTGAAGGTGTAGGTCTCATGTTTCCCTCACTACTATTCCCGGTCGATCCAAATAACCAAAGTTGGTCAAATGCAGAAATTGCCGATTCAGTCCCAAGTTGGCTACATTCCTTGAAAGAGCAGGAGCAAAACGTTTGTCAGACCGGTGAACTTTCATTTGTCGGTGGGTTGACTCAACTCGCAGTCGACAATGAGATTGATGAACCCTGGATTTTACAAAACCATGAAAGTTATCGCGCTCAAGATTATGCAAGAGGCATTTTCTTAGCTGAATTAGCATCTGCGACTATAAAAGTTTTCGGCACTACCGGCACAATTGAAACAGATAATCTTTATGTTCAGCACTATGAAGTAACCTCCTACCCGCCTACATTTGTTGAGGTAACAGTAACGGGAACTCTCGGAGTGATAAGTAGTGAAAATAACAACGAGATTACTCTTACACGAGAAAGTGAAACGTATACCCTCCAAGGCAGTTTAGTTTATGAAGTTAGTAAACTTGTACCGGGCAAGCTAAGTATCACAGGCAACAGTTATAGTGAAGATGGGATTTCCAAACTCTGGATTGATAGCTATACCATTCTTGAAGTAGGTCCCCCTGCCTCACCCGCAACAGCCATCGGAACGCTGTATGAAGATGTTAATGGATTCTATTTATTCGACGCCGATGATCAGTCAATTTATTTAGATGGCGAATTTGATTTCAATAAAATGGCAAGTTTGCTCGATAGCACCGTTTGGATCAAAGGCATCACGGGACATCAAGGTGATGTTGAACATCCCGGAGCGGCTAACGTCTCAGTGGCCTCGTTTGGCCAACGCCGCTCTGACGAATCGCTAATGACCGGTATTTTATTTGAAAATGAAACCGGACTGTCTTTGCTCGACGCGAATAATCAGCCCATTTATTTAGACTCAAGCGATGAACTCGAAACGATTCAAACCCTAGTCGGTAACACGATCTATATATTTGGAGTCAGAGGCCAACGAGGCGATGCAGACAATCCTGGCCCGCAAAATATTCAGGTATCGAGTTACGGGTTGATGAATCCTGATGAATCCATTATTGAAGGTGCACTCAACCAAGACCCAGATGAAATCGGTTTGTATTTGCAGCAGGAAGACGGTGAAAAATGGTTTCTGGATGGAGACGAATTTGACGAGACAAGTTTACGCACAATGCTCAGCAAGGAAGTTTCCATAATCGGCACAAAAGGATTTCGTGGCACAGATGAGTTTCCTAAAGCTCCTAACATTATTGTTACAGATTTCGACGAACACCCGCCGAGTGAAAAATATTTGATAGGTGTTGTGTTGGATGATTTTGCAGGGCAAGGGGTATACCTGCGTTTGACAGATGGCGCACAATATTTTCTGGACGGTGAAAATGTTCAAACGCAAATGCGAGAACAACTCGGCAACAAATTTTGGGTATACGGCGATATAGGCCATCGCGATGATGATAATCATTCAAACCCAGCCAACATAACAGTTATTCGTTCAGGGCTTTTGCGCTTGAAAACGGAAATGTTTGATTGCGTAAACTAATTTCTAACTAAAGCGGTGAAGACAGGCTATGACAACACATGAAAATCAAAACAACGCCAATGTTGATCACAAATATTGGATTCGACTGGAACCACGTTGTCGTGCGGATGATTTTTCCAATGGGTTGGAAGCCCGTATTGCCGATCCACTCTGGATGTTAACCCGTCAATGGCAAACCGGCGAATTCACTGGTGAAGACGCTGGCTCACCCATCGAAGTACTATTGGAATACAGCACTCAAAAACCGGAGTACGCACGATTAGGCAATAGTGAATCGCGCTTTGCAATCGACAAGCTTCCTTTGGAAACCATCGTCGAGCAAGAGCAATATGAACCGACGTGGCGTGAACGAATTCAAATTGCTCAGCAATTCGAGCAAATCGCTTTGTCTGAATTAGCTTCCGATGCATACACACTCATCCACGCCTGTCGCAAGCAATTTCCATTAGTCATTCCATCACGAGACCAATGGGTTGAGCTTGATTATGCCACTCGCAGAATGTTTAAGATGGCTGAGGGAAAAATTGCGGATGGAAAACATTTACTGCAAAGTCTTGCAAACAAAGAAATTGTCTTGCCGAGTGGCATAACAGAAAGCCAAGTACGCCCACTCATACAAAAATTGCAGTCCTGGTGTAAACGCATGAACATCACGCTTAACACCGGCAAACCATCTGCGTGGCGCAATCAACAACTAGACTATCGCTTTGAAATAAATCCGCCGGATGAAGACGGTGTCACAAAAAAACATCACTTAATTGCGCCGGATTATCGCAATGGTGATTTGGACTGGTATAGCTTTAACATCATCAAACCTGCTGACAATTGGCAAAAACAAGAAGTCATTAAGACCTTGCCGAATTCAATATCCATTGGCGGCACCTCACAACGTTGGTGGGCTTTTGAAGATGGTGCAACCAACTTTGGTAAAATGGATGTCAACAAACCTGATCTGGCCAAGCTATTATTAATGGAATTTGTATTGGTTTATGGTGATGATTGGTTTTCGGTGCCACTACCGGTTGAAATGCCAAACTTAGTTAAGATAAACAATCTAAAAGTAAACAATGTGTTTGGAGAAGAGATAATTATCCCTCCAGCACGATCACCTGACCCTGACCCAATGCTTCGTTTTGAGCTATTCACACTTTCACCTGCTGATCCCGATCATCACGGAATTTGTGACACCTGTGAAGCAGGTACATCGAACTTTTTGTTCATACCGCCCATAGCGGCTTATCGCGAAGAGTCCAAACCTTTAGAGGAAATTCGGTTTTTACGCGACGAAGGTGCTAACAAAGTATGGGGCGTCGAACACCATATCTTAAATGGCCTTGGCCGTCCTATTGATGGCTTTGATGCACAGCGCGAGCGTGTGCAACGGCGCAAACATGAAAATATTATTCAACTGCAAAACGAACTAATGAAAATAGAACATCAATTAGCAACATTGCAGCTGACTGAAGAAGAAAAAGCAATTCTCAATGTGTTAAGCGAAAACCTAAAACAACAATTAAGCCAACTCACAGAAGGTCCAAAGCTCAGTAATGAAAGTATCCCTCGCTATCGCCTGTCGACAACAGTACCCGATAACTGGATCCCCTTTGCACCGGTTAACGCAAGCCCTTATCTAGAGCACCCCGGCATTCGATTGCGGCGAGCACAAATGCTACGCAACAACGATGATGACGAACCGACACCGATTACTGCAATGTCGCGTTTGTTGGAATTAGAGGAAGACCCACTACTCTGGTTAGAAGAGGCCACCGTGCCTCGCTCAGGTTTACGAGTACAACTCACCGATCAACGCGTACGTTGGATTGATGGAAAAACATATGTTTGGTCGGGAAGGAAAGTCACGACTGGACGTGGTGAGGGGAGTAGTGGGTTGAGATTTGATTACTACAATAATGCATAGGCTCTAAAATGACTATCCGAAGAACCGAATCAAGAATCCCTGCTGGATTTTCTGCCGAACAGCTCGGTCAGGCAGCCATGAAAAATGTTACCACTGATTCTGGTTTAAACTTGAAGTTATCTCTTATAAGCTATCTTTCATCACCAATCCATATTAATTCAAAAACAACTTTTGCAGTATTCGTTGAAGGTGCTCCGGAAACAAGCTGGAGCGAATGGAGCTTTAGCTGGGATATAAGCATGAACGTTCCTGAATCGAAAACTATCTACAGCAAAAGTAATTTAGATTCCGGAATATATGAATTCACACCCACTGAGATTGGGAACTATACCGTTAGCGTAATTCTTTTACATAATGCAATGTATGTTGACACAATCTCTCTTGAGATATTTGTAACCGAGTCAATTCCTGTTTTGTCACGATTCAACGGTCCCGACAAGTATTCAAAAATAAATATCATTTCAAAAGAAGGGTCGCTAGCAGGAAATGACAAAATTTCTTTTCCACTTCTATCCAACTATTTCAGATACATTTACGAGGCAATTAATCCATCTATAGATTCCGACGACGAAAAAATCGACGTTCCTCCATTATTCATAGCGGCATTACTATACCAACTAAACGTTAGCGGGTATGAAGATGGAAATCAAAAATTAAAAAAATTCGAAAGCTCTCTAAATAGAGACAGTATTGATAGGGCAAAGCGCTCAGCGACACGACATGGAATAGGTTTGGCTCGATTAAAAATTCCTAGATTAGCTATGTTGATTAATAATCCAGAAACGAATTCTCCATACATCCCTTGGCAAGAGTTGGCAGACAGATCGTCTTTTTCTCGAAATGATGCCGTAACAAAATGGTATCGTCAAATAGAACTTCTCAAGAACAGTTTGGATATAAAGATAGATCTGTATAACCTTTCTCGCTTCCCAAAAAGTTGCATTCGTTTGTGTGCACTACTGACCCGTCGAATAATAGACAGACCTAATAGATGGCCAAACATTAATAGCCTGGATTTAACAAACAATCCCCTTGCTATGAAAATTATAGCAACCGAGTATTATAGGGATTGCGAGTCCACTCCTCTTCCACCTAATGCTCAAATTCCAGAGGCGACTGGCACCATAGAAAATGCTATTTCTACAATAGACTTTGGTGAAAACCTTGTTAACAACACTTTACCCATAGCTATATTAAATTCATATTTTTCTAATAATGCAAAAACATGGGGAGGAAAATACGGTTTTCATAATCTACAACTAGGCAACAAAGATGGTAACAACTCATATATTAAGGAACTTCAAGACAATCTTAAAGAATTTGGCTTTATGCTAATTGGTAATTCAGACGGAGACTTTGGCCTAAAAACAGAGTGGGCAGTTCGTGAATTTCAGATTTATGCACGAATGCCATTTGTTGCGATCTTGGATGGTACATCTAGTCTCTATGCGGATAATTTGAAATCAGTCGTTAATCATTCTCCCTATTTAGGTCCTATTAGCGGTGTAGTTAACCCAGAAACACGTTTAGCCATTGACACATGGAAGAGCAACAACTGGAAATGCCCTGTTGCAATAAGTGCCCATAATATTTTATCAAGTGGTGGTCGAGGAACTGAATTTGAAAACAAGGACAATGTTTGGAAACATGACGAAATTGGAAAATGTAAGCCTAATGTTTATGCATATGATCTGTCTGGCTGGTATGTCACGAACACAGAAAACAACTTTAACCCTCCATCTGGAGATAACTTTAATTTAATCGGAATGTATACTAAAGCTGAACTAGGTGGTCCTGTCTCATTAACAAGGAAAGGAGTTCCCTGCAATGAAAACAATAATCTAGACAGAAACCATTGTATCAGCAAGATAGATACTAAAACATTATTAAATATAGACAGAAAATCCATATTTCCAGATAGTGATACAACTAAATTACCAAGCATATCCTCTACATATAAAGTTATACGATCACTCGCCGAAGTTGAGTGTGTTGGTTATTTTGATAGCATCAATGCCTATGATCGAGCCATCACATCCATAGGCATGTATCATTGGACATTGGGCCGTCCTGACAAAATAAATTCTAAAGACAAAGTTGATGTAGATGGTGAGCTGTGTGCTTTTCTTGGTTACCTAAAAGAATCATCATCCACTGAATATGAACGTTATTTTGGGATATTCGGAATTTACCCTGACCGTGTATGGAATGGAAATGGCGCCGCATTCAGACATCCAAGACATGTTAAGTATGCTGGCTGGCTAATTCAGGAAACTGAGACAAAATTCATACCATTTCCAAGAAAAACAGAAAACAAAACAAAAACATTTGATTACCTGCATCACTGGCACTGGTTTTACCGCGTAACTATGGCCAGCCGAAGCTCCTCTGATTTACAACATAATAACTGGTATTTTTCCAGAATCCGTTTGCGCGATATGTTAAACCTACGCTGGCCTCAATTACCAGAAACTATTCCAGATGATGCCAACAGTATATTACTAAAAGATGTTTTTACATCCGAAAAAGCTATCGCTCTTTTACTAAGGGGACATGTCAACTTACCAAAGAAAATTTGCAACGAAGCAAAAGGACATGAAGGATATATAGTTACCAATGGCGCCATTGCAAAAGCATTAGAAAGATCAGTAAATACACCTAACTATAACATTGGAGGTCAGACTGTGTCATTAAATTGGAGCACCCCAGTCTCCACATGGGGTGATAATGAAGAATATGTTCTTATTGAGAAACTTAAATTACAGTTAATGCGCGAATGGCATGGTTTATCTGATGGAACGGAGGAAACCCTTATCCTACTAGACAAGAAAAAAGCCAACTTCATGGGTGTTTACAGCTACAAGGAAGAAGCAGATCCCCGCATTGAACGAAGACCTTTAAGCAATAAAAGAAAGAGCTTTAGTCTATTTTTCCCAGAAGATAACAACTAAACCACCACAGGAAATCAACATGAGCTCTCATATTACAACAAGTGACAATAATTTTGGAGATATTTTTCTCAGAGAGTCATCATCTTTCTTCAACCCTCTACTGGAATTAGACAACACAGAATCAGTTTTTGATTTATTTCGCGAATTAGGATGGATTCTTCCCAGTCAACAGATTTTTTCACAGGGATTTCCAAAATTATTGGAAAACTTAGATAGTCTTCTATCACAAATAAATCAAATACCTGACCTATACAATTCCGATCAATATGACCAACTTGCGAAAAGCATTATATCAGCCATAGAGTTAATTATTGACTCAATAGAAAATTCGAATGGAATTGTTAGCGACATTAATGATGCTCTTAGTGAATATCCCGATTTTATAACTCAAAGCGGCATAACCACTGATTTGCTACCACGAAGACTTTTTTCTTTTTTACTGTATGAATACCTAAAAGAGTATCAACAAAAAATATTTGGGGTTGCGCAATTTATAGGCGTATTAGACGAAGAAGAATTCATCGCAGAAAATATTTGGGAGCCAGTTCCAATAGGTAGTTCTTACAAAATTAAAACTGTATATTGGGATAGAATCCCTATGCTTTTTGATGCTCCTGCAGAACTAGCATTAAACGTTTATAATTGGTCTGAAAGTAGAACATTCAACTCCCAACTATTTCTTCACCGATTAAATGCTCTGCTTAGTTCATTACATATTCCGGCAGGCTTATACAAACAACGTGAAAAATTACTCACTAAATTAGGAAACCCCGAACAAACAGAAGAACTGCGCATTCCTCATTATATATCAGGTAATTGGCCTGCAACATATGTTGAGATAGGAACTTCCATTTCTCCGATTCGAAATACGAACATACAACCGGACATTGGAAATGGCTTATTCTTTTTCCCATATTTACTTGGTCTGGCTCAAGAAAGCATTAACCTACACAGGTGGAGATTAGAGTTTCGTGGTAATGCAAGAATTGGTGGAGGGTTTGGTATTGAATTGTATCCTCCCGCGCACATTCTCCTTAATCAGGATCTTTTAAGTGAGGACCCAAAGAAATCCATTGACGGCAGGCTCGAGGTATTACTATCAAGGCTAAACCAAGACAATGAACCATTTTACTTATTTGGCAAAGAAAATATATCTCATTTATCAATTCAAAGTATTAACTTTGTCATAACTATTAGCCTTCAAGATAATGATGAGGATTTTAGAGCCGAGATTAACATTGATGACTTTACAATCTGTATACAACCGGGCAGTGATGCAGATGGCTTTCTACAAAAAATTCTCGCCGGCATCAATATTAAGTCAACTAACGACCTCGGGGTAGGCATATCTAACAAAGAGGGTTTTTATTTCAAGGGCAGTTCTTCTTTAGATATCAACCTAGCCTCTCACATCGACCTTGGCCCTGTTGATATTTATGATGCGACTGTCGTTATCAGGGTTAAGCCGAGAGGTTTTGATATTATTCTTGGCGCTTCTATTTCAACTGAGTTAGGTCCTGTTACTGCACATATCATGCGAATTGGCTTAACCATTCCAATTAACTTTCCTGAAGATATTAAAGGCAACCTCGGCCCAGTTGATATTAAGGCACCGGCTTTCCTGCCTCCCACTGGGGCTGGTCTTACTATTAATGCTGACGTTGTTACTGGTACAGGCAATCTTAACTTTGATCATGATAAGGGAACTTATTTTGGCAATCTCACTTTGCAAATGGCCGACATCGGTATCAGCGCAACTGGTTTGATCACCACCAAACTCCCCGATGGCAGCAAAGGCTACTCAATGCTAGCAAACATCGGTGTCACCTTTAATCCACCTTTCCAACTCCCTTACGGTTTTACGTTAATGGGCGTGGGCGGTCTGATCGCTGTTAATCGTAGTATGGACATCGAAGCATTGCGGCGTGGTATTAAAAATCGCGCATTGGATTCCATTCTCTTTCCAGATCCCGACAAGTTGATTGCTAATGCTTCAAAAATAGTTAGTGACATGAACACTGTTTTTCCCGTCGCCGAAGAACGTTACGTCCTTGGCCCCATGGTGAAAATCGGTTGGGGATCACCTAATCTTATCACCGCTGATGTTGGGATCTTCCTTGAACTACCGGATCCAGTACGCATTGTTATTTTGGGAAAAGTCGAAGCACTTCTGCCCGACAAAAAAACTAAGCTCGCCGTGCTTCGCATGGACATATTTGGTCAAATAGATCTAGAGAAGCAAGAACTCACTTTTGAATCCGTTCTGTATAACTCTAAGTTTTTAAATTATGCTATCTTTGGCGAGTCAGCACTGGTTTTGAACTGGGGTGTGAATCCTGAGTTTGCACTTTCCATGGGTGGCTTTCATCCTCGATTTACCCCTCCTGCTCCAAGTAAGATCTTTGCCGATCTCAAGCAAATTTCGATTTCGATCAATTATGGAAAAAGCCTACAGTTAAATTGTCGCGGCTATATGGCTGTTACCCCCAATTCCGTTCAGTTTGGTTCACGAGTGGATCTCTTTGCTAAAGCTGCTGGCGCGATTATTCGTGGCAATCTAAATTTTGATGCGCTTTTCTATTTATCACCTTTCTCGTTTTCCGCACGAATCAATGCAGGCGTCCAAGTTACTTTCAAAGGCGTTTCCTTGGGCAACATCGGAATCGTATTGATTCTCTCTGGTCCCACCCCTTGGAACGCAAGAGGTAATGTAAGTTTTAAAATTGGATGGTTCACATTTAAGAAAAATTTTAACTTTACCTGGGGAAATAGAATCCAAGCACCCATTCCGGCTATCGATCTTTGGCCAGAATTCAAAGCTGCACTTAAACGACAAGAGAATTGGAGCGCTGCATTACCCGCTAATAGAAACATGGTGGAATCGTTACGATCTATAGAGGAAAAAAATATAACAGACACTACTATTGTAGTTCATCCAGTTGGACGACTCGAAGTCAGTCAAAATGTTGCGCCTTTATCCGTGGCTTTACAAAAAGCGGGCAGTGCACCTATTAAGAATTATGATCGATTCGAAATAGTTGAAATGAAAGTTGGTCAGGAAATACTATCGACAACATCGGTGGAAGAGTTTTTCTCCCGTGGGCAGTTTGAAAATCTCTCAACCGATCAAAAACTATCAGCACCTGCATTTGAAAAAATGCCGGGTGGTGTTACAACAGCTTCATCAGAAGCATGGGATATTTATGGCGAACCAGAAATACAAGTTCTAGATTATGAATCCATATTGATCGATACTGATCGCGTTAGCACTAGTTGTGATACCAGCGGTGAAAGCAATTGGGATGAGGCACAAAACTCCATCTTAAGTCTCGCACAACGCAACACGAAGTTACGTGCGGGACCACGCAAACGTTTTTCCGCACCTAGTAATAAAACGGGACTTACGCTTAAGCAAGATCGATTTGCGATTGTTCGCAAAGACGATTTGAGTCTCGCTGATCTGCCCGGGCAAACTCGAAATTCGGATCTAACGCGTATTGAGGCCGAGCAAATACGCACAGGGCTGACAAACGCACGAGAATTCATGGTGGTTCCGGAATACGAAGTCCAAGCAAGGTCTGAGCAATCGCCTATTACAAGCACAGGTAATAATCCACAGCCGGAGGCCGCATGAGCAAGACACAACATTACTTTTTGCCTTCGGTTCGACAAGGTCTCGCTAACGCAATCTCTGAAGAATCAACAGCAGCTCAGCGAGCCACCGTTAAAGTGTCACTGAACCTAAAAGCGCGCCAAAAAGGTACTGCTAATTTTGACGATGAAACGCTTGTGCAAGACGTTCAATTATACGGACCAGGCGATATTCTAGGATTTGATTCAAGAATAATCACACGAACACTCCCTACCAGCGACGTAGGCGATTTTGAACCAAATTATTTCCCACATATCGAATTTGCCGATGCTGATTTTATATGGCGTTATTCAACATTCGCGGCAAATTCTGAAAAAGGTAGTTTAAAACCTTGGCTGTGCTTAGTGGTATTGGTGTCAGAGAAATTAGGTGACATAGATGTTGAGTTCTCCGAGGGTGAACAACATGAAAAGAATTTGCCGAACTATATTGTTGTCGAAAATACCAATTCGTTGCCTAATCTAGATTTCTCTGATCGCTGGGCTCATGTGCATATCACCGCTGGCAGTGACTCCTATAGACCCTTAACTAAGGAGCAGTTAAAAAACCTACTGACTGAAAATCCCGAACGAGCGGTTTGCCGATTATTGTGCGCTAGAAGACTCGCTCCCAAAGTTAAATACACTGCGTTTTTGGTACCAGCGTTTAAAACTGGTGTATTGGCCGGTTTAGGTGAGTCGATACCTGATGGTGTAAATGCGCAAACACTCGCATGGAACTCTGCACAAACCAACATCAGATTGCCTTACTACTACCGCTGGGACTTTCGAACTGGATTACGTGGAGACTTCGAACACTTAGTACGACTCCTAGAACCCCGTGAACTTACTGAAATGGGCAAACGTGATATTGACTGCTCAAACCCTGGTTACGGCTTAAAAACTGAATCCGGAATTGGTCGAACAGTCGGACTAGAAGGTGCGCTGCAATCGCTTGATACTGAATTTAAACCTTTTGTTCCTGATTTGGATGTTGAAATTGAAGACGTCGGAGTTATTTTTAATATCAAAATCTTTCAAATTGCTAATTCTAAAATTCGTGTATCCTGGCAAACATCCCAACCTTGTTACTCATTGCTGAGGTATGGCGAATCCGATAATTATGAATATGAGAAAGAAGATACATCGAGTGAAAGGTTTCAACATCAAGTTATCGTAGACAACTTGTCCGCAGATGTGAGCTACCACATTCAAATCGTTGCCAAATTGGATAACGCCATTCTATCAGAGACTGAAGATCAAAATTTCACACTTCCATATTATGATGACTTCCAAAATAGATTAAGTGATTTATTGAATCAACCGAATACCGAAGATCTTTCTGAACGCACCGTTTTCCTATTTTCAGAAACCAATGTAATAAAGAATTTAGCAGCCACATTTATTACCTTGGGTGATAGGGCAGTGATTAAATGGACGACTGAAACCCCGCTAGGCTATCGCATTGAATATGGCCGAGATGAATTGAGTAAGTATTTTGATAGTTCAGCGCTAAACCTAACTCATGAAGTAATCTTGCCGAATTTAGTCCCTGGAAAGCAATACCTATTTAAACTTTCTGTTCAAACCGAAGATAAAACAATCATTGATTCGACCGATGGCCATTTTAAAATGCCCCCGTTGCCTTCCGTGCTTCCACCGGTATATGGTCGCTGGCATCAGGGTAAACTAAAAACGCCAGCGGATGGATCGTGTACCAAACATATTGTTAATGCAGAGAACCAGGATAATTGGTTAGACACACTCAATCTTGACCCCCGTCATCGCATGGCGGCAGGTATGGGCGCCGAAGTCGTGCGCACTCATCAGGAAGCGCTGATGGCGTCAGCCTGGGAACAATTGGGTGAAGTGGAAAAAGTTAACGATGGCTTGCGTCGAGCCCAGCTCGGGCGGGATGCATCATCAACACTGCATCGAAAAATACAAAATTTGAATACGGAAGATGCTTTGCGTGTTACATCAGTCGCACAAAAAAAGATTGTTGCCCAATTCGAAGATGACGAACAAAATGCAACCCAATTAACCGCCAAACAGTATTTGCAAAAATATAGTCGAGTGCAACAAGCCACTATGGATGCCGCATTTCGTCGTATTTCCGGCCCAAAAAACAGCATCCTAAAACGCCAGGCACGTAAAATTGGAAAATCGGTTTTTGAACTGCACCGACGTGTAGCGACACAATTAACCAAAGGCAGTCTAACTCCAGCCGGTGATGTTAAACGCCTCATTGGTGCCGCTCACATTAATGACATACATCATTTATTAACGCGTGAGCTCAACACCAGCGTGTCGTCCTTGTTTAATCTACAAACGATTGATTTCACCAAAGAGTTTTTCGGTAATAAATTTAGCGCATTTGGAAAAAATAATGAATTTGATGACACAAAAAGTGGGTTCACAGGGTTCTTGACTGAAAAACAGAATAACAATGCATCGAACGGCATGTATACTGTTCCTGCATCCCCCACCGTCGTTAAGCAAGCTGATACTAAGGATAATCCCGAAAGTTTTTTTAGTACGTTTAAGAACAAACTATTTTCTGAACTCAATCCAGAGGACGTTGCTCGCGATCGGATAAAATCACAAATACAAAATGCCGAAGAGATGGGTGAGCGATTTAACTCCATTGATGACCGTGATCCACTAGATCCGATCATGTGGGCGCCCGAGTTTCCGCAACCCATGTATGAAACCCTCAGCGATAAATCACATGCTAGCTTACTTCCTGGGGTTGAGAAAATTCCACAAAATAGTATTGGATTACTGAAAACAAACCGACGTTTTCTCGAATCTTATCTATGTGGATGCAACCATGAATTTGCAAATGAACTGTTATGGCGCGGCTTCCCAACTGACCAACGTGGCACCTATTTCCGCAAATTTTGGGACACGAGCGGTTTCTTACCCGATTCCCAACAAGGTGCCGATACCGACATAAAACCAATAACGGAATGGCAAGAAAATCAACTTGGAGAAAATCGAGCCGGTGTCAATAACGAACGCTTGGTACTTGTCATTCGCGGTGATCTTCTCAAACGCTACCCCAATGCGAACATCTACGCAATAGAAGCGGTACCGAAGAATTGCGAAGAAGGCGACACCGTTCCCGCCATGCAAGAGTATTTAGAATGTGACGCACAGAAGAAAAATGAAATATTGGCCGGTAAAAAACGAATTCTCCCTATTTTCTCCGCTACACTACCCCCTGATTTAGTTGTACTCGGTTTCCCTTTCGATCGTGAAACAGCGTGTGGTAGCGAAGACTCAATGGGTATGTATTTCATCATCGAAGAGCAAATTACCGATCCTCGATTTGGATTAGATACACCATCAAAAATAAATGGGAAACTAAGCCAATGGAGTGATTTATCTTGGTCCCATTTTGGGTTCGGCGTCGACAAGAGCGATTTCCATTATGGCGCGTTCCTAGACGCTCCACCGAATACAAATAATATTCAGGAAAACCTCAAAACAGAATGGGATGAAGCAAGTTCAGCAAAAAGGACTTGGATAACTTGGCAAAAGCCGGCACGGATTGCGATTCATGCTAAACAGATTATTCCTTTAGGTGTGCAAGAGTAAAATAGAAAGAATTTTGCAGTACGGACCTAAGTAATAAGTAGCAAATGTTATATAGGCCAAATAAGACTTTGCTGATTGTTTCTGAAGAACTATAGAAGTTAAAGATAATCAATAATAATATGATGACATCTGTAGAGACAGCCACATTGGGATGGTTTTTCACTTTATCAATGCGTGAATCTTTTTGCGTTCATCAAGTTTTTACCATTGAACTACCCCATTTCTGAGAAATATTAGAAACAAGCTGGACTTCAAGAAAACGGATACAACTCACAGCTTAGTTCGATGGATTGCAGAAACCAAAGAAAAGCAACGTATTTTAGATAGTTGTAAAGCATACATACTTATCAAGGGCTATTAAAATGGATTTCTCTTCAAAAAAATTGATAGACGATTTCAGTAACGAGACAACATTTCATTTTTTCATTGACAAACAGGTTAACGAGGTAATTGATACACTTCCTGATCCGGAATATCGCGCTGTTTTGGAAAAATCTAACGATAATTACGAGCAATTATATAGTAATCTGTATGTTTTTATTTCAGCATCTGTAATAGAATATTTTGTTATGAATATAATTACAACAAATAAAAACAATTTGAATTCGCTAGATAAGGATATAATTGATGTGCTTAAAGTACTTGAAAGTGAAAAAGGGCTTATTGAAAGAATAGATGACATAGCAGGTTATCTTGATGATACTAAAACCATATTCGGGTACTTTAAGAAAACTAGAAATCTAGGGAAATCAGATGCATCCCTCGAATCGATTCTGGAGATTTTGGAATTTTAATGGAGAATGAGGTGACTGATGAGAAAAATAAAAGAGTATTCTAATTTTGAAGACATTATAAAAAGCGTAAGTGATCATAGAGATATATGCGGCATATACACTGGTGAAGTAACTAAGGATTACGGACCCATTCTAACATTTTTTTATATCACATTTGCCTATTATGTTGAGGAGTATATGGCGTTTTTTATTACTTTCGCTTTGGTTGCCTTGTTTTGTCGTTATTTAGGATTCCAATCAGGTGTTGAGTTGGTCGCTTTTGTACTTGCGCTGTCCTCTGTCTTTGTTGTTGTTTCCTTAAAACTCAAACCGAGCCTAACTATAGTGACACCTGATAAAGTGTATTTGATAAAAAATATTAGAAAGAACAAAAAAAGTATGAAGTATTTCTATAACAGCATTGAAATATCAAAACGGAAAGATGTCGCCGGGTATTTTAAGTTAAGCAAAATAAATCCGATTTATAATTTATTATTTATTCCATTCAAAATGAATAGCGTGAAATATGTTATCCGAAGGCACCCGTTTACCTCTTATTTATTTGACAAATATTATAGTAACTATGAGATCTCATTTGGAGAACTAAAAAAACTAATTTATAGGTCAGGTGATCCTCCCCACCACTTTCGGACGCCCAGTTAAGGAGTTAATATAGCCTTAATTGGAGGAAACGATGTCAGAACAGAAAGCAAAGCGAGTCAATCGGCAACACACAGAAAGCTATAAACAAGAAGCGCTTGCAATGTCAGAACGTATTGGTGTTGCCAAGGCGGCGCGTCAGTTGGGTTTGGCCGAGTCATTGATTAATACCTGGCATGCCGCAATCAACGATGAAACGAGCGTGGATCTTGCGAAGGAAAATCAGCGATTGACACAATACCGGTGCTGGAAATATGATTGGGTCGTTGAGTTTGATGTCAAAGGATTATTTGACCATATTCGGCATGACCTTCTTTTGAAAGCACTCAGTAAACACTGCAATATCCCGTGGGTCTTATTGTATGTTAAGCGATGGTTAAAAGCACCGCTTGAAAATAGCAATGGTGATAAGACACAACGGATATGCGGAACACCTCAAGGTGGCGTGGTGAGCCCACTGCTGGCGAATTTATTTTTACACTATGCGTTCGACGCTTGGGTAAGACGGGAACTACCTGACGTACCCTTTTGTCGCTATGCCGATGATGGCTTGCTACATTGTAAAAGCAAACGGCAGGCAAAATTTGTCATGAAGAGACTCACAGCAAGACTAAAGCAGTGCAGTCTTGGAATCCATCCCGACAAAAGTAGCATCGTCTACTGCAAAGATAAGAACCGCAAAGGTAACTATCCGGTCATTAGCTTCGACTTTCTCGGATACACTTTTCGTCCGCGAAGGTGCGTCAATAAGAAAGGTGAAGTCCATCCGAATTTTCTACCGGCGGTCAGTAACGCATCGAAGAAGGCTATTAATCGAGAAATTCGACACTGGCATCTCCAGTTGAAGAATGACAAAACCCTGGTTAATCTTTCGGCGATGTTTAATCCTATCTTATCGGGCTGGAACACCTATTTTGGTCGGTTCTATCCTTCAGCGCTTCGAGTAATTTGGCGAAACCTTAATGAATATCTTGTCAGGCGGGTTAGGCGAAAATTCAAAAGATTTGCCAAACACAAAAGTCGAGCAAGAGATTATATCAATCGCATTGCTCGATCGAATCCAAACCTATTTTTTCATTGGAGGCTGGCGGTATTTCCAGGCGGTGACGTGGTAGGAGCTGTATGAGCGGAGATGTTCATGTACAGTTCTCGGAGGGGCTGAGAGTGAAATTCCCTCGGTCTACTCAACCCTATTTGGGGACGCACGAGGGCTGGCTTTATCTAGCGACGATCATCGACTTGTACTCCCGTGCGGTGATCGGTTGGTCCTTATCGACCCGAATCAACGCAGACCTGGTTTGCGACGCATTAACGATGGCGCTATGGCGACGCCATTTTCCCACGCAAATCATCGTCCATAGTGATCGTGGAAGTCAATATTGTTCGAACGACTATCAACAGTTGCTCAAAGATCATGAGCTAATTGGTAGTATGAGTGCGAAAGGATGTTGCTATGAGCGCGCAGCCTGCCCTTGGGGTATAACGCTGTCGCTGAAAGTTTTTTTCATACACTAAAAGTAGAAGCCATTCACGGTGAACAGTTTGCTACCCGCGAACAACTCAAGCGTGTAATATTTGAATACATTGAAGTGGATTACAACCGGCACCGCCGCCATAGCACCATTGGCTATATGCCACCGATGATGTTTGAAGAGAAATATGCATATGTAGCTTGATTGGGTATCCGATTTTGTTGGGGAAGATCAGGCCTGCGTTGACCGCTTTTGTCGAGTAGTACACCTTTTTTTATCATGAACTATGCTCCCTATGATTAATCACATGAGTAGAAATTTATCGCCGAAAAGTTCCGTCACTGTTCAACAGATGCGAAGGACGAATCCGTAGTAAATCAAATTCAGGCCCATATTCAAATACGATGCCTACAAAATCAAAGTAGCTAACACCTGATTTGAATAACCGATACTGAAAAACCGGGGAGCCACTCAAGCCGGGTAGTTCATTTGCCGGTACGTCTGTGTTCTGAACGGTGACAACACACTGATCAAGTAAAAGCTGACACTGAATGATTTCTTCACTTACCTGGACAATCTCAGTGCCTCCTGAGCTAACGATGCCATAGATAAACTCGCCTGGGTTCACATGTTCCCGCCGTGAACCTGGGAAACCTGCAAAGACAACATAATCACCCACATTGACGGGTGGTGGTGGCCAAGCACCTGGCTGTTCGTAAAAGGCACATGGCAAACCCGGACATACAATTTGATCAACAGTAAAGCTAGACAAATCAAGAGTCACAAGATCAAGTGTTTCATCACCATCTATTATCATTTCAAGTGGATCAAGGACAACATTACCGAGTTGGCAGTGGATTCCAGGATTTGTTTGTCGTTGTTCGTCGTAACCATCCGGTCCAAACAAAACATGCCAGTTAGTAATTCCAATCTGTTTTCCTTCTAGCGATATTAACGACATTGTCGCGTTATTCACATTGTTATGAGCTGCAAGAAGATTGGGGGCTTCGCCGAACGAAATAGGCTGAGCATAGGGATGTGCCCACTCAGATAGAGCGTTGGCCATCATGCGTTGTTGCTCAGTAAGTGAGTTGGGGTCTACAGACACAAACTATTGCTCCATTCGTGGTAATTATTTGCTTTTTATTTAAGGGGGTTGACCATAATTGATCACGATCAATAGATGACATCAGTACTCTACCTTACTATCTACACAACGCTTCGCACGGAACCCCATCACCATCGCGATCAAGATCCACAAGTCCGCATCTCAAATAACGTATAGCCTCAGCACAGGACTTCATTTGCTTACAGTATTTTTTCGGCCCGCACCTTTTACCGCTACCCTACCAACTTTCTCATATTTTATATTATGCCACAATCGTTCGATAAACACGTTGTCCATCCAACGCCCTTTGCCGTCCATGCTGATGCGGATGTTATGGTGTTTCAGTACGTCGGTAAACGTTTCGCTGGTGAACTGACAGCCTTGATCACTGTTAAAGATCTCGGGGGTGCCGTGACAGCGAATCGTTGCTTCCAATGCTTCAATACAGGGTGTCGTATCCAGCGTGTTGGATAAACGCCAACTCAACACTTTGCGCGAGTACCAATCCATGATGGCAACCAAATAAAGAAATCCTTTGCGCATTGGAATATACGTTATATCCGTGCACCACACTTGATTAACGCGATCAATCGTCTGATGACGCAACAAGTAAGGATAAACCTTATGGTGTGGATTAGGCCGCGTGTTTTTTGAGCCTGGATATAAAGCCTGAATCCCCATCAATCGCATTAAACGCTGCACACGTCTACGGTTTGCTCGCAAGCCGTATTCGTCCCAAAGATCGTCGCGTAAACGCCGCGAGCCTTTAAAGGGATGACGTAAATGCAACTCGACAAGCCACCGCATCAGCTGTGTGTCCTCATCACTCACGGGCGAGGGTGTTCGAAAAGCCGATGAGCGACTGACGGCCAGAAGCGCGCATTGCCGCGTCAACGCCAACGCATGACCACGGTCCACTTTTGCTTTGCGCTCGGTCATATTTAACGCCCGAGCGCTTTGGATAAAAAATCATTCTCCAATGTCAGCTCACCAGTTTTTGCGTGTAAGTCTTTCACCTGGTGTTCGTTGGCAGATTTTTCGTCCTGAGCACTACCAAACACCGTCGCCGCTTATTCCAGCAATTGCTTTTTCCAATCGGTGATTTGGTTTTGATGATGGTCAAACTGCTCGGCCAATTCCACTAAAATCTTGTCTCCCTTAATGGCCGCCAAGGCTACCTTGGCTTTAAATCCGGGTAAGTGATTGCGTCTTTTGCGTCTCATCGTTGTCTCCTTACGAATTTAGCAGCACTTAGAAACCCTTCTTATCAAACAAATCCCTGATCATTGCAGCAATCAGTCGGCCTGGCATTCCAAGGGTTTCCGGCTCATTGGCTAAACCAATATTTAATTTCGTTCTTATGATCTAGCCAAATATCATACCCCCATAGGAATAATACAATGTACCAAATCACTATTGCTAAAATAGCAAAAAACATTAGATATATTTTTACATCTAGGTTCAGGATATATTTCGCAATTCGTGTTTGATAAATAAGAACAAGAACAGTGTAGCCCACCATAATAATTTCAGATAATTGAGAATCAATAAGAACATTTACAGCGACATCAACTGGCAAATAACATAAATAACACCAACCGACGAGAAATGCGCTACCCATCAAACGCTGCGAGTAAGTCAAATCGGGTTTTCTAATGTCGGAAAAAATACCGAAAAAAATTATGTCAAGATGTATTTCCAACAAAATAAATGCAATTGTATATAGGTACAACTCTATCCATTCAATGAAATATACTTTAAATACCACATCAATCAAATCAAGCTTACTAAATGAGGATATAGCTAAGGCACTAGCAATACCTATAACAGAAGAAATAAGTGCCGAAACGCCAACAAATTCTAATGGTCGAGAAAAATCTATTTGGTCTTCTAAATTAAATTTAGAAGGTTTAAACGTCAGCACTACAAAAGTACGAAAAAATCTTTCATCGATACCTAATTTTAAAAATACAGTTTGTATTGGTTTCGGTACTAAATCGTATATACGAATATTCTTTGACGACACGAAAATAGTCCTTCATTAAACCCGCTGGAGCAGCTCTTGTAGGTGGTAAGTGTCCGGGCAATTGCCCGGACACTTACCAACAAACTGAGTTGGAGATATCTGGTACTTGTTCGTGATAGTAGGGTCACCAAACATCGACCCAACACTTATTTTTGTTTAAACTCACTTTTCCATTTTTCAGGGTGATTGTTTCATTGCCTATGACTTTCCGAGTTCGATGTAAGGTAGTCTTGAAATTCTGATCAGCTTTATCGCCTTCAGCATGAGGCCACAAAATATCCTTTATTTTTCCCTCATCGACATTTCTACCCTGACAATCAATCAGTATCTCCATAAGTTTTCGCGTTTTGCCAGAGAGACTAATTTCTTTTTGTTCAACAACTGCTTTGAATTGGTTTTTAACATAAATTTTCAACTTCCAAGGCCAATTCTCCAAGTGAACCGGCGGTGATTCGGGCGTTAAATTATTATGATTGATTAACTTCGACACATAATCTTCTTCAATTTTGTTCTCTAAGGCTGTTACACAAAGTTCAGTTAATATATCGGGTAGCATGAATATCGAAACCAGAAAATTGTGATCGCGGCCTAAGGCTAACGCTTTTTGCAATGCATATACTCCGTTTTCATGGTTCCCTTGTTTTGTTTCGATTCTTGCCTTAAACAACCAACAACTAAACTCAACTTGCTTGGCTTGAAACGAGTGTGCATAGTCAAAGGCTTGTGCAAGCTTGTATTCTGCTTCTTCATATTGTTGCTGCTCAGCCAGGAAATAGGCCATGGCGATATTCACCCAAGCCAGCGCAAACGAATCACAAGCGTCACTGATTATCTCATGGCTTTTGCGAATATGCTCAAATGCACGTGCATGATCCGCCTGGAGCATAGCGACCCACCCGGCCTGATAATTATTGTAACCCCGGTCTAGACGTTGTGGAATTTTTGTAAGCAAACGTCTGATCGCAATTACAGACAATTCCGCGTCACGCAGCTCACCAAGCATTCCACAGGAATAAATTAGGCCATCGTGTAAAACGATGTCGTATACCGATACACCGTGTGTTTGGCTAAGTTGCAGGCCTTTTTTGGCCATGGGTTTTGCATCGTAATAGCGACCCGCTAACCAAAGACTGAAAGCATGCATAACATAAATGTGGAGTCTGGTGATAATTGATTCGCGTTCGGATTCGGCATTGTCCATTAATTCGGTGAAAATGATGTTTGCTTTAGTATGTTGACCCTTTAAGGTGTAACACAAGCCTAAACTGACATTTAATTGAATCCGGTAAGGCGGATTCTCACCAGGTTGTAAAAGCATCTCCGCTTGTTCCATCCAAGGATCAACCATTTCTCTGAATTTTGTCCCAACTGAGGTTGCGCTTAGCGCCACATAGACAACCCGACTTTCAATTTCACGACTGGGATAGTGCGGATACTGAAGGCGAATGTGTTGCAACGCTTTGAGTCTCGGCACTAGGGTAAGAAACTCATCCCAGGTGTAA
>Ga0224506_10000566_pt1 | contig 30403 bp, 28 predicted proteins | sample SF_Jan12_sed_USG_2_FD_169108 | JGI IMG/M metagenome (GOLD analysis project Ga0224506, IMG submission 169108) | Sediment microbial communities from San Francisco Bay, California, United States - SF_Jan12_sed_USGS_8_1 | ecosystem: Environmental > Aquatic > Marine > Sediment | place: USA... | reverse complement strand
GAAATAGCTATGGATAATAAAATTGATTCGCAGATGATGATTGATGTTTCTTCTAATGTTTTTGTTTCAAGAAATATAACGTTATTTGGGTCTATTCGAAATGTTACCAATGAATCATTTATAGTGTCAAGGAGGCCTGCAGGATTACGACCAGGGATGCCTAGAAACTTTCAAATAGGATTGAAGGCTGTATTTTGAATACTCATGGCATTGTTTATTTTTTATAAGTAAGTATATTGATAATTGTTTTTTCATAATTCCATCTTGGAATTCCAAATGATTTTATTATTTTTATTTGAACAATTGATAAAACTATGGTATAAATCGAGGTGAATACATTTAAAGGAAAGAAACTTATTTAATTAATGGAAGAACCGAGTAATAATTTAAGACAAGCTTTTGGTAAAGTGATTTATGCTGTTGCCAAAATTGATGGAGAAGTACAGCAAGTAGAAATTGATGTATTTAAAAAAGAGATAGCCAACCATGAGTGGGCTAAAGAAATTTCTTTATCCTTTGAGGAAGAGCGTGTGTTAAATACGAATCCAAATATAGTGTTTCTTAAAGCGATGAAAGTATTTCGATCGAATGGCCCTAGCGAACACTATCCCTTTTTTATAGATTTACTGGAAAAAATAGCAGATGCACATGAAGGTATAGTAGATGAAGAAGAGAAGATGATAAAAAGATTTAAAGAAAGCTTATTGGATAATTTAAATAGTTAATAATACTATCACACAGAAAAGAGAAAATTTAAGTATGTTTAATAGTGCCTTGTTAAATGTATTCCCTATAATCGTATCATAAGAATAATTAATAATAATAAACAAATGGAAGGAACAGTAAAATTTTTCAATGTAACCAAAGGATTTGGATTCATTAAACCAACAGATTCAAGTGAAGATATATTTGTACATTCTTCAGGTCTTATTGACGAGATTCGTGAAAACGACCAAGTAGAATTTGATGTGGAAGAAGGTAAAAAAGGCTTGAATGCTGTGAATGTGAAAGTCGTGAATTAATACGTTTTTATAATTCAAAATATTAAAAAAGCAAACTCACAGAGTTTGCTTTTTTTGTTAATCAGTAATATGAACAACTATATATGTACATTTAATAATAGTTATGACATACTATAGACTAATTTTTGGTAAACTCTTGTCACAAAAATAGATCAATAAGTGCTTTTTGTTTATTGATCTAATTGATTATCGTTAAATTGTTCGTTTTTTATAATATTCGTATCATAATGAAATTGTACACATGAAAAATATATTGCTATTATTATTAATTTCTATTGGGATTGGGTCATGCAGAGAAGAAGTCCATTGGACCAACTTGTTGGATAAAGATTTATCACAATGGGATAGCTATCTAAGTTATAAACATCAACTGGGTTATGATGGCCAAGTGCCGAAGGATAAAGAAGGAAATATTATTGCCCCAATAGGAGTAAATCATCCTGAATACAATGTTTTCACAGTAATTGAAGAGAATAACGAACCTGTATTAAAAGTTAGTGGCGAAATCTATGGGTGTTTATATACTAGAGAAGAATACGAAAATTATCATTTCAGATTGAAAGTAAAATGGGGCGACAAGAAATGGGTGCCAAGGGTAGATTTGTTAAAAGATTCAGGAATATTATATCATTCTATAGGTGAGCATGGGGCTGAATATTGGAGGTCATGGATGCTGTCACAAGAATTTCAAATTATGGAAGGGCACATGGGTGATTATTGGAATCAGGCTACTTCTGCAATCGATATTAAAGCTTTTATCCCAGAATATATTATGAACCCAGTTGCAGATGAAAATCAAGCTTTTTTACCTATGGGTGAGGGAGAAATTACACAAGGGTTTTGTCTTCGTAGTGCTAATTACGAAAATAGTCCAGGGCAATGGAATACATTAGAATTGATTTGTTTTGAAGATAAAAGTCTACACATTGTAAATGGACAAGTGGTAATGATTCTTCAAAATTCTAGATATGTTAAACAAGGAAAATCAATCCCTTTGGACAAAGGAAGAATTCAATTGCAGAGTGAAGCAGCAGAAGTGTATTATAAAAATATAGAAATCAGAAAATTGGAATCATTACCTGATGAATATTCTCAATATTATTAATGCTAGAATTATTAGAACTACCGAATTGTGAATAAAAATGGGTATAAAATAGGTTTTTCAGAAATAGGAGGGATATATGTTGGTAAAAATGTACAGTCGTCTTTTCATAAATATTATGCAATTACGATCCTTCTTTCATTAGGAGCACCTTTTAAAATAACTACAGAAAATAACGAACATGATTTTTATGATGTTGCTATAATTCAAAAAAACACGAGTTATAATCTTCAGACAAGTAAGGACGACTATGTTGTATTTATTCACATTGTTCCATATTCTAATTGTGGTGTCCGTCTCTATAACCCTGATATTAGCATTCAAAAACTAAAAATCGATTCTTTTGGAGAGGTGTTGAAAGAATATAAAGATTGGTTTTGTGGTGCAGAGAAAGACACCGAAAAAGTAGAGTATTTACTGGAGAAAACGTCTTTAATTCCTGCTAAATCGAATAGTAAAGGGATGTTAATAGACGATCGTATTCGTAATAGTTTCAATTTGATTATGCAAAGTGAAAGCGAGAAATTATCAATTAATCAAATAGCTAGTGCTGTTCACTTATCGACAAGTCATTTTGCACGTTTATTTAAAAAAGAAACTGGTATGACATTCCGAAAGTTTGTGCTTCATAGCAAACTTGTTAAATCAATATACGCTATATATGAACAAAATAGCCTCACAGAAGCCTCTTTTATGGGGGGCTTTTCGGATCAACCTCATTTTACACGCACATTTAAAGGTGCTTTTGGTATATCCCCATCGTCCAGTCGTAAATAGTCAGTTTATTCAAGTTTTTAGTGGAGGAGTTGCTGAGTTTTGAAGCTCACTTATAAACTACATGAATATGAATTTATTATCAGAAACAACGAGTACAAAACCATTACAGTGGAAAAAAATGATTTTATCCACTTTGTTAAGTGGTGTTACCATGTGGGTCGTAGCAGGATTGTGGCACACAATTATTGCAATTCACTATTATAAAAATGAAACCGATGCAGATCATGAAGGTATAGGGATTATAGCAATAGCATATATTATACTAGCATTTTTTATGTCTTACCTATATCAAACGAGCTGCAAGAAGAAAACAATATGGGAGGGGCTATTCTTCGGAGGACTTATAGGAGTGTTGTGGGTATTTCCTCACGAACTGGCTATGGCAGGAGCACATAGCGAACCCATACCTTACGTTTTTAAAAATGCAATATGGCATCTTTTCGAACAAAGTATTGGAGGGTTTGTTGTTAGTCTTGTCTATATTTTTCCTAAAAAAAAGAATAATAAAAAAACGTAGCGATACGAATTATATGTGCTAATTGATTTCATAGTTAGTATGTGATACAACTGTTCTTAAATAAAGACTTTTCTTATTTTGAGAATTTAATTTGCAATTGAGAAAATTGTAATATTCAAATCCTTGATTTATACTTGTAAAGGGTGATTTTAGTCTTGGCATTGTGCTTGTATTATTTCAAGTATGGAAAAATACGTAATTGGAATTTTTTTAGTAGCCATAGCATTAAGCTATTCATTCTTTTTTATTTATAAAATAGTTAGAAAATTTAAATAGTAATCTGAAATTATTTAATTGAACGATTACTACTATCATTTGATATATTTTTTAAAATTGAAAAATCAATAATTGAGGCTTAACATTATCTTGTGAAAAGATATGCGAACAAGTAATTATGATACCCCTTTTAGCAATTGTAGTTATTATTAGACCTATAGAATCGTGTTATAAATAATGAGGTTGTTCAATATCGAAAGTTTAAGAGTTCATTTTCGTACACTTTGAGAACAATAATTGCTTTGATTTACTTCAAAGCAATTATTGTTCTTAGGCATGTGTTTTGATAATTATAGTTTAATTAAAACTTAGTAGCCATGTTCAATTTATTCCCTGTCAAACCGAAAAAGAAATTCATTATTTATGATAATAGCTTAAATTCATGTTATGAAGTAAGAGTAGATAGTGTTGATGATGATGAAAAATTAAAAAGATTGATACCTAATAGCCGTTTATTTCTTAAAATTGAAAATACTTATTATTACCGTACTATTACTGTTTAGATTTTATGTACGAAATGGTATAAAAAAAGTCCTAATAATCTATTAGGACTTTTTTATAGTAATAAGGTTGATGTAAATAAATAATTACATCATGCCAGGCATTCCGCCACCCATTGGAGGCATAGCAGGTGCAGCACCACCTTCTTCTTCAATGTCAGAAACAACAGCTTCGGTAGTTAATAACAAACCAGCAATAGAAGATGCATTTTCTAACGCCAAACGAGTTACTTTAGTAGGATCGATAATACCAGCCTTGAAAAGTTGTTCGTATTTATCTTCTCTAGCATTGTATCCAAAGTCACCTTTTCCTTCTCTTACTTTTTGTACCACTACAGATCCTTCTCCACCGCAATTAGCAACTATGGTTCTTAAAGGAGATTCAACGGCTAACCTAATAATGTTGACACCAGTTTCTTCATCTTCATTCATCGTTTTTACGCCATCTAATGAATCTATAGCTCTAATAAGGGCAACACCTCCACCAGCGATTACGCCTTCTTGAACAGCTGCTCTAGTAGCGTGCAATGCATCGTCAACTCTATCTTTTTTCTCTTTCATTTCTACTTCAGTAGCGGCTCCAATGTAAAGGATTGCAACACCACCAGATAGTTTTGCTAACCTTTCTTGAAGTTTTTCTCTGTCGTAATCAGAAGAAGTAGTTTCTATTTGTGCTTTGATTTGGTTTACTCTAGCCTCAATATCTTCAGGTTTTCCAGCACCATTCACGATAGTGGTATTGTCCTTGTCGATATTTATTTTTTCAGACGTACCCAAGTATTCTAATGTAGCACTTTCTAATTTATAACCTCTTTCTTCTGAGATCATAGTACCACCTGTTAAAATAGCAAGGTCTTCCAACATCGCTTTTCTTCTATCACCAAAACCAGGTGCTTTTACAGCAGCTATTTTTAATGCTCCTCTTATTTTGTTTACTACCAAAGTTGCTAGTGCTTCTCCGTCAACGTCTTCAGCAATAATAACTAAAGGTTTTCCCGTTTGAGAAACGGCTTCTAAAATAGGGAGAAGTTCCTTCATGTTAGAAATCTTCTTATCATAAATTAAAATATAAGGAGCTTCTAACTCAACTTCCATTTTTTCTGCATTTGTAACAAAATAGGGAGATAAGTAACCTCTGTCAAATTGCATACCTTCAACAGTTTTTACTTCAGTTTCAGTGCCTTTTGCCTCTTCAACTGTAATAACACCATCTTTGCCTACTTTTTCCATGGCAGAAGCAATCATTCCACCAATTTCACTATCGTTATTGGCAGAAATAGTAGCTACTTGCGAAATCTCGTTATTAGTTTTTATCTCTTTAGATTGAGATTTTAAATTTTCAACAATAGCAATGACTGACTTGTCAATTCCTCTTTTTAAATCCATTGGATTAGCTCCAGCTGCCACGTTTTTTATTCCATGACCGAAAATTGCTTGAGTAAGTACAGTAGCAGTAGTTGTTCCGTCTCCTGCATCGTCAGCAGTTTTTGAAGCCACTTCTTTCACTAATTGAGCACCCATATTTTCAATAGGATCTTTTAGTTCAATTTCTTTAGCAACTGATACACCATCTTTGGTAATAGTAGGTGATCCAAATTTTTTATCAAGGATTACATTTCTTCCTTTAGGTCCTAATGTTACTTTTACTGCATCTGCTAATTTGTCAACTCCTTTTTTAAGGTTGTCTCTAGCCGATGTATCGAAAGTTATTTCTTTAGCCATTTTATATATTTTTTAAATGTTTATTTTTTATTTGTGGGGGATTACTATTTATACGATTGCCAAAATATCAGCTTCTCGCATCATTAAGTATTCTGCGTCTTCAATAGTGATTTCAGTCCCTGCGTATTTACCGTATAATACTTCATCGCCTACTTTTACGGTTAAAGGCTCATCTTTTTTACCGTTCCCTACTGCTACAACTTTCCCTTTTTGTGGTTTCTCTTTAGCTGTGTCAGGAATTATTATTCCAGAAGCAGTAGTTTCTTGAGCAGCAGCGGCTTCAACAAGAACTCTGTCGGCAAGAGGGGTGATTTTTAATTTTGACATTATAAAATATGTTTAAGGTTAAAATTAATTCAATTTTGAATTCATGGCACATCTATCATTTCTTATGCCAACGATTATTTATAATAAATGCACGTCAATATTTCAGTTATTTATCATTAATGAAAGAATTGAACTGACATAATTGCGTTTTAGTAATGGATAGATGTCAGTTTTCTTCTTAAATTAGATATGGATTTCATTATGTTTGAGAATATCAATGCTGAGTTGGTAGGTTATGAATGAAAAAACCTGATTTACGAGTAAATCAGGTTTTTAAATACTTTTATAAGTATGTGACTATTGTAATGAATCAGTTCCTTCTTCTCCTGTTGTTAAATCTTCCAAACCAGTAGTACTCGCTTCTTCATTAATACCTTCTGAAGTTCCCAAATCTAAAGTAGGGATAGATTGTTGTTCTTGAGCTCTTTCTATACTCGGGGAAATTAATCCATTGTTATTACTAGTGTCACTATCAGCTACGAATTTTGAAGATATGGCTAATACACAAAGTGCAATAGCGAGTCCCCATGTTATTTTTTCTAATAAATCGGTTGTTTTTTTAACCCCAATCATATTACTGGCACCTGAGCCTCCAAATTGACTGGTTAAGCCTCCACCTTTAGAGTTTTGAGCTAGTATTACCAATACTAACAATACACTTACAACCACGATTAATGACATTATTATATACATATTCTTTCCTTATTTTTTCAATTCTTCAATTCGAGTCGCAAAGTAAGCCTTTTTTTGTGGAAATTTCCAAATTAATTTTTTATAAATATCAATAGCCTTGTCATTTTGTCCTTGCTTTACAAGTATTTGAGCTAAATTTTCGGAAATTAAATCTTCCCCAAAACTCGCACTAGGCTCGGATAAGTCTTTTTGAGGCTGTTTTGAGGCAGGTTGTTGTTTTAATTTTCTGGATATAGAAGGCTGTTTTTTAATGAAATCATCAATTATATTAATTTGATTAAAGGCATCTTTTTTGCTTTCACTTTTATTTGAGGCGACCTTCTTTGTTTTGGTAATAACGCTTTTTGACTCCTTTGATATTTTACTTTTTGTAGTAGTAGTTTTTTTTGTTTCCTTAGTTGTTTTGGTTTTTGGACTAGTAGCTTTTTTTAAATCAATATCTTCTTCCAATTGAAAATGTTTTTTATTTTCAATTAGTATCTCTAAGTTTTTGAGTACTTCTGCCCTTAATAAATCCCCCTCACTATTAGATAAAGGTTTTGTAGGTAGTGAATCTTCAGTTTTATGATAGGTAGATGGTTTGTTTTTTGTGATTATGGTTCTATCAGGAATAGTAGATCCCTCAGTCATAATCGTTTTTAAAAGTGTTCGGTCAGCTATATACATTGCTGCCATATGCAAATCTTTTTGAGCACTAGGGAGTGCATGACCATAGCTTCCTTTTGCAATTAGAACATGAAAAATTTGACTATAAGGGTAGCTTTTAGACAAGTTTTTTAGCTCACTAATTTCATTTGTGGTAAGGGTCTTTTTATCCCTAAGTACATTGATGAGTCTCTGTTTATTCACAATACCATGAAGTAAGTTTTTTTAAAAATAGTTAAAAATTACCAATTGGCAACTGAGGCATTGAAGATATCCATGATGATTTGTTCAAATATCTCATCAATTAGTTCTGTTTCTATAGTTGTAAGGTCTTGAGTAGCATTGTCAAAATCTTTAAAAAATGTAAAATTTCTATTTTCAAAATTATAAGTATCGTCAGTAGTGTTGTAGAAAGTAACTTTTACGGTTAAAGTTAAACGTGTTTGAGCTGTAAAATCGTTTACAGTATTATTTCCTGATGACCTTGGTGCAACAGGTTGTAGCCGATAGCCTGTTATGCCTCCTTCTATCTGTAAATCACCCTCTTGTTGTATTAATGATAAGTTGGTGTTTTGTTGGTAATAGTCATTTATTGCATTGGAAAAAGTCTGTGAAATGTTTGCTGGTCCTTGTGATATGTCGTTGTAAAATGGTTGTATCGAAATAGTTTTAACTTGATCGTAGTCGATGGAAATTCCTGACATTGTATAACTTACCGAACAGGCATTAGCGGCAAGCAAATAAAAAATTAGAACGCTAACTTTAAATATATTATTCTTCAATTTCATATTGTTTAATTTTTCTATACAAAGTTCGTTCCGAAATACCGAGATCACCAGCAGCATTTTTTCTTCGGTTATTATTTTTACGTAAAGCTTTAACAATAAGCTCCTTTTCCTTCTTTTCTATCGATAACGATTCGTCATCTTCCGTTTCATGTGTAATATCTTGTATGTCTAAAGGAGTTTCTTTGATTTTGACAGGCAAAGGGGTGTTATGTTGAGGAGCAGCATTTTTTACATCAATCATGTAGGGTGATTCAATTTGATGAGAATGTTCCTTTTCATCAACAGTTTTAAGTAAATCTTCATGCTCACTAAGAATTTGACTAGAGTTTCCACTATCAGACATTACTTTGTGGACTAATTTTTTTAACTCTGACATGTCTTTTTTCATGTCGAATAAGACTTTATATAAAAGATCTCTTTCAGAAAAGTCTTCCTTGTCGGGAGAGTTATACAGGGTTGGTAAGTTGCTATTTTGTTGGGGGAGGTACCCTACTAAAGTAGGAGCATCTATTTCTCGATCTCCCGTAGAAAGTACTGAAATTTGTTCGGCAAGGTTTTTTAATTGCCTTATGTTGCCCGGGAACCTGTATTTCAACAACACTTCTTTTGCATCTTGGGTAAGTGAGATAGGTTTTACGCGATATGTTTCAGAAAAATCACTTGCAAATTTCCTGAAAATCAAATCAATATCTGTCCCTCGTTCCCGTAAAGGAGGTACATATATAGGTACAGTACTTAATCGGTAGTATAAATCTTCACGAAATTTTCCTTTCTCTACAGCTTTCATTAAATCCACATTACTAGCTGCAACTACTCGTACATCTGTCTTTAAAACTTTGGAAGATCCTACTTTTATAAATTCTCCGTTTTCAAGAACACGAAGTAAACGTGCTTGTGTGCTTAATGGTAATTCACCAATTTCATCTAAAAAGATAGTGCCTGCATTTGTAACTTCAAAATACCCTTTTCGAGCTTCATGCGCTCCTGTAAATGCTCCTTTTTCATGACCAAAGAGTTCTGAGTCGATTGTTCCTTCAGGTATAGCGCCACAATTTACGGCAATAAATTGACCATGTTTTCGCTTGCTGACTTGATGAATTATTTTCGAAAATGATTCTTTCCCACTACCACTCTCTCCAGTAATAAGGACGGTCATATCTGTAGGAGCTACCTGTACAGCTACTTTTATAGCATGATTAAGCAATGGAGAATTTCCAATGATGCCAAATCGTTGCTTTATACTTAATATCTCTGAGTCTATCAAAATAGTTGTATTAAAATTGAGTTACTACTTTTCCTGTTAACGTGGCAGTAGTGCAGTCTTCCACTAATACATTGACATATTGCCCTTTTTTATATTGCTCCTTTGGAAATATAACCACTTTATTGGCAGTATTTCTTCCAAATAAATAGTCATCTGAACGTTTTGATGTTCCTTCAATAAGTATTTGATGAACTTTACCTACATCTAGTTTATTTCGTTCAAGTGCACTAATTTGTTGCCTTTCAATCACCTCTGCAAGCCTTCTTTTCTTAATTTCTAGAGGGATATCGTCTTTCAATTTTTTTTCTGCTAAAGTCCCTGGTCGTTCGGAGTAAAAAAACATATAAGAAAAATCGTATTTCACATAGTCCATTAATGTGAGTGTTTCTTGATGTTCTTCTTCTGTTTCTGTACAAAATCCAGTAATCATATCCGATGAAATACCACATTCAGTGCCCAGTATCTCACGAATAGCATCTACTCTATTAATATACCATTCACGTGTATACGTACGATTCATAAGTTCAAGTACTCGAGAGCTTCCGCTTTGGGCGGGTAAATGGATGTATTTGCAAATGTTGTCATGCTTTTTTATAGTATACAACACTTCATCTGTAATGTCCTTTGGGTGAGAAGTTGAAAAACGTACTCTTAATGATGGATTTATTTTTGCCACCATCTCTAGTAAATTTGCAAAATTGATGATGGTGAATTGAGTTCCTTTTTTTTCAAAACTTTCGAGTCGAGCTTTGTTATTCTGTTCTTCTGACCATTTGTATGAATCAACATTTTGACCTAATAGCGTTACTTCTTTATATCCTTGGTTATAAAGTTCTTGTGCTTCTTTTACAATCGATTGAGGGTCACGACTACGTTCCCTTCCTCTTGTAAAAGGAACCACACAGAATGAACACATGTTGTCACAACCACGCATAATCGAAATAAAAGCGGTTACACCATTGGAGTTTAGCCTAACAGGAGATATATCAGCATAAGTCTCTTCTCTAGATAGAAACGTATTTACGGCTTTTTGACCTTCGTCTGATTTTTGAACTAAATTGGGTAAATCACGATATGCATCAGGCCCTACAACGATATCGACTATTTTTTCTTCTTCTAACAGTTGTTCTTTTAATCGTTCAGCCATGCAACCTAATATTCCAATGGTCATGTCTGGGCGTTTCTTTTTTACCGCATTAAAATGGTTGAGTCTATTTCTTACGGTTTGTTCTGCTTTTTCACGAATAGAGCAGGTGTTGAGAAAAACAACGTCAGCTTCATTGTAATCGGATGTAGTGTCAAAACCATTTTGCTTCATAACAGAAGTTACAATTTCGCTGTCAGAGAAATTCATTTGGCAACCATAACTTTCGATGTACATCTTTCGTGCTTTCCCTGTATTTTCATTCATGGAAATTTTTACACCACATGCCTCACTCTCTTTATTATCAACAATATCAATGTCTGTAATTACATTATCCATAATTCATTTTTTATTGGGAATGCAAAGTTAACTAAAAGAATAGATAATGCCATAATGGCAGACAAGAGAAATTTATTATATCTACAATAAGTTTTCGAAATACTTCACTATATTATTTGCAACGATTTTATGCCCATCTACATTGGGGTGTATACCATCTGGAAGATTTAATTCTGTATGTCCTGCAACATTTTCTAATATAAAAGGAATTAATACTAAGTTGTTTTCATGCGCAATGGATGGAAATATTTCTTTAAATGTATTGATGTATTGTGTTCCTAAATTTGGAGGAGCTTGCATACCAGCAACAATGATGGTTGCATTGGGGTATTTTGCCTTCACTTTATCAATGATTCCTTGAAGGTTTTGTTTGGTCTGATCTAAAGGCAACCCTCTTAATGCATCATTAGCTCCTAATTCTAATACAAAAATATCAATAGGCTTACGAAGAATCCAATCTACTCTAGAAAATCCTCCCGCAGTAGTTTCACCACTAAGTCCAGCATTAATAACTTCTACATTATTTCCTTTTTTTGTCAGTAATTCTTGAACAAGAAAAGGAAACGCTTGCTCTTTGGATAAACCCATCCCAGCAGTGAGGCTATCACCAAAAAAAATTATTGTTTTTTTATCTTTTTGAGGGACAAATGCAAATAACACTACAAAAGAAAGTGTGATAATGAAAGAAGTACGTAATTTCATGTTTGTTGTTTAAACTAAAATCTTACCTTTTAATGGTAAATCAAAACTATTTTCATTGAAAACGTATAACTTGTTTTGAAGTTGTCTCAACAATATAAAAATTGTTTAAACGACTATACTCATAAAAGTATAATAAATAATGAATGTGATTTTAGAGGTAAATAAAATATCAAAAACTTTTCGGTCAGGTACAAATGTACTTAAAGTACTCGATGATGTTACGTTTTCGATCAAAGAAGGAGAAACAATGGCTATCGTAGGCCCTTCAGGTAGTGGGAAAACAACATTGTTGGGATTATGTGCTGGACTAGATGTGCCTACAGATGGAGAAGTGTTGTTGACTGACTTGAAATTAAATGCGTTAAATGAAGACGACAGAGCTTATGTTAGGAATCGACATGTAGGGTTTGTGTTCCAGAATTTTCAATTACTTCCTACGCTTACTGCATTAGAAAATGTCATGATCCCTTTAGAGCTTAGAGGTGAAAAAGACATTTCTAATCGAGCAAAAAAATTACTTGAAAGAGTGGGACTAGGAGAGAGAATAGGTCATTATCCCTCTCAACTTTCGGGAGGAGAACAACAAAGAGTGGCAATAGCTCGAGCATTTATATCCTCTCCCAAAATTTTATTTGCAGATGAACCTACGGGCAATCTAGATGATGAAACAGCGACTACCATTACAAATCTATTGTTTAATATTAATAAAGAAGAAAATACCACTTTAGTATTAGTCACACACAATATGGAATTAGCCAATCATACCCATCGTATTCTTCATATTAAGGGGGGTAAAATAGAATCAGATCAACAGATGGAAAAGAAAGACTGATGGAATACGAAATAAAAATAAAAAAGAAGTCTAAATATTTATTTAATGACCAATGGGTATGGAAAATGGCTTGGAAAGATGCAAGAGGAAATTTTTCTCGCCTCTTTTTATTCATTTCTTCTATTATTATAGGGATTGCGGCTCTGGTTGCTATTTCTAGTTTTAATATCAATCTTCAGAATGACATCAACTTACAGGCAAAGGAATTACTTGGTGCTGATTTTGTAATTCATACGAACAAGGGGTTGGAAGAAGAGATAGTGTCAGAAATTGACTCTGTCGAATTTCCAAAAGCTTCAGATGCTAGTTTAGCGTCTATGGTATCGTTTATGACTAGCACTTCAGGAGTAAGATTAGTGAGAGTGGTAGGGATAGAAGGGGAATTTCCTTTTTACGGAAAAATAGAAACAATTCCAGAAAATGCATATGAGTTGATAAAAACGGGTAAATTCGCCATGGTTGATGCTAATTTGGCAGCTCAGTTTGATGTTAGTGCCGATGACTCCATCAAAGTAGGGAAAATTACTTTAAAAATAGCGGGTGAAGTGGTTAAAATACCTGGGGGAGGAGGGATGCAATCAACATTTACGCCATCCGTGTACATATCAAAACAAGTACTAGATAGTACTGGATTGATGCAATTTGGAAGTAGAATAACTTATAATACTTATTTTAAAACAAATTCGGAAAAGGAGGCGCTAGCACTTGAAGAGCAATTTAAACCTTTATTAAAAAAAAATGGACTTACGTATGATACGGTAGATAAACGCAAAAAAAACTTAGGTAAAGCATTACAAAACATGTATCGTTTTTTTAATTTGTTAGCTTTTGTTGCGCTTATTTTAGGTTGTATCGGAGTAGCTAGTTCTGTGCATATTTATGTAAAGGAAAAGCAAAAAACTGTTGCTATGTTAAGGTGCATTGGTGCATCTAGTTGGCAAACGTTCAATATATTTCTAATTCAGGCGGTAGGGTTAGGCGGTATTGGAAGTATTATTGGTGTGGCTTTAGGGGTGGTTTTTCAGTTTGCCTTACCATTAGTTTTACAAGAATTTGTGCCACTCGATATTAATATGAGTATAGCTTGGTTGGCTGTTTTTCAAGGTTTGGGTTTGGGACTCATTATTTCTATTCTTTTTTCAATGCTCCCTCTAATTAGTATTCGATTTATTCCGCCTTTGGTGGTATTAAGAACGAGTATAATTCCTGTTGTACGTAGATCAAAATTAAGAGTATTCATTGTTTTGCTAATAATTGCTTTTCCATTGATATTTGCCTATTTTTTAACCAATAGTTGGGAGACAGGAGCTGCTTTTTTTTGTGCCTTATTGGTTGCTTTTTTAGCGCTTTGGGGAGTAGCCAAATTACTTATTTTGTTAGTAAAACGTTTTTTTCCATTTCGTTGGAGTTTTGTTTGGCGACAAAGTCTTTCTAATTTATTTCGCCCTAATAATCAGACATTAGTATTGGTCGTGGTAATTGGTTTGGGGGCATTCTTGGTGTCTACATTAACGCTTATTCAAAATAGTTTGTTGAACCAAGTAGAGTTTGTTGGTACTGAAAACGATTCAAATACTATTCTTTTCGATATTCAGCCCTACCAAAAAGAAGGTGTTCTGAAATTGGTAGAAGATCATAACTTGCCTGTTAATCAAATAGTTCCAATTATCTCAACTAGGTTGTTATCGTTGAAAGGAAAATTAATAGAAACCATTCAGAAGGATACGTTAGATAGTATACCAAATTGGGCCATAACGCGCGAATATAGAGTTACTTACCGTGACTCGCTTACGCATTCAGAAAAATTGATTGAAGGAGATCTTCATCATGTAAATGATAGCTCTGTTTTTGTAACAATATCGGAAGGGATGAAAGAGTCACTTAATCTAGAAGTGGGAGATCGAGTTGCTTTTGATGTACAAGGAGTGCCTATTCTAACTACTATTTCTGGAGTTAGAGATGTAGAATGGCCAAAAGATCCTCCTAACTTTATTTTTGTTTTTCCAGTAGGGGTTTTGGAAGAAGCTCCTCAAATTCATGTGATAACCACAAAAATAGATGATGACATCAAATCTGCTAGTTTTCAAAGAGAATTGGTGGCTGCTTTCCCAAATGTGTCAGCGATAGATTTACGATTAATTCTTAATACGATAAATGAATTTTTTGACAAAGTTTCTTTTATCATTCGTTTTTTAGCTTTTTTTAGCATTATTACAGGACTTATTGTATTGGCAGGTGCCGTTATAAATAGTAAATACCTCCGGTTGAAGGAAAATGTGTTATTACGAACAATGGGAGCTATGAAAAAACAAATTCTTTATATCACGTTAATAGAATATAGTTATTTAGGTTTATTTGCTGGATTTACAGGGATATTACTGTCTATGGTATCTTCATGGGCACTAACCAAGTTCTTTTTTGAAATTCGTTTTTTTCTTGATTATTTCAGCCTTTTATTTATTTGGGGTCTGGTGGTCGTATTACCTATGATCGTAGGTTGGTGGAATACAAGAGATATTGTCAATAGCTCACCATTAGAAGTATTGAGAAAAGAATAGGTAATATGTTTTAAAAATAACAATTCTACGACCTTATTTATTCGATTTGTAGAATGATATTCAAGATTAAAATCCTTAGTTTTGTACTAATTTTTTAGATAGAAAAAGAAAAACATGTTTGATAATCTTAGCACCAAATTAGACCGCGCATTTAAAACGTTAAAAGGACAGGGAAGAATTTCTGAAATAAACGTTGCCAATACAGTAAAAGAAATAAGAAGGGCTTTAATAGATGCCGATGTAAATTACAAAGTTGCAAAAAGCGTTACTGACGAAATAAAGGAAAAGGCTTTAGGACAAAATGTGTTGATTGCGGTTTCTCCAGGGCAGTTGCTTACTAAGATTGTGCAGGAAGAGCTTGCTACTTTAATGGGAGGGTCGAATGAAAGTATTAATACGACTGGCAAACCTGCAGTAGTGCTTATTTCGGGTCTTCAAGGTTCGGGAAAAACCACTTTTTCTGGTAAGCTTGCTAATTATTTGAAAAAGGAAGGGAAGCAAGTGCTTTTAACAGCATGTGATATCTATCGACCTGCAGCAATAGATCAGTTGAAAGTACTTGGCGAACAAGTGGGGGTAGAGGTATATGCCGAACCTGAAAACAAAAATGCATTACAAATTGCCAATAATGCTGTAAAGTTTGCAAAAGAGAACGGGAAAAGTGTTGTTATTATTGATACAGCAGGCCGATTAGCTGTAGATGAGCAAATGATGAATGAGATTTCTGATTTAAAGAAATCATTAAATCCTTCCGAAACGCTATTTGTTGTCGATGCGATGACGGGACAAGATGCAGTAAATACAGCAAAGACATTTAATGAACGTCTTGATTTTGATGGCGTAGTATTAACAAAATTAGATGGCGACACTAGAGGTGGAGCGGCAATATCTATTCGTACTGTAGTAAATAAGCCAATTAAGTTTGTTAGTACCGGTGAAAAGATGGAAGCGATTGACATGTTCCATCCTGATCGGATGGCTAGTAGAATTTTAGGCATGGGTGATGTGGTTTCGTTGGTTGAGAAGGCGCAGCAGACATTTGATGAAGAAGAAGCGAGAGCACTTAATAAGAAAATAAGAAAAAATCAGTTTGATTTCAATGATTTCCTTTCGCAACTGGAACAAATTAAGAAAATGGGAAATATCAAGGATTTAATGGCTATGATTCCTGGTATGGGAAAAGCGATGAAAGGTATTGATATTGACGATGATTCTTTTAAGCCTATTGAGGCAATGATAAAATCAATGACCAAAAAAGAAAGAGAAAATCCTGAAATACTTAATGGAAGTAGAAGAAAGCGTATAGCTAGTGGAAGTGGTAGTTCTGTTCAACAAGTAAACAATTTGTTGAAACAGTTTGGTGATATGAAAAAGATGATGAAAACCATGAATAAAATGGGGGGGGCTAAACGAGGTCTGTCCGCTATGAATCCTTTTGGTTAATAACTAATATTTTTAAAAAAGAAAGGGGAGTAAATGTAATTTACTCCCCTTTCTTTTTCAGTACAAATTTAGTACAAACATCTCCTTATTTATACATTACTGAATTAACGGCTTCAATAGTTCTTTTTACATTAGGTAAAATTACCTCAATTAATGAAGGAGCGTAAGGTAACGGTACGTCCATACTGTTTATTCTTTGAATTGGGGCATCAAGGTAATCAAATGCATGTTTTTGAACATGATATGATATTTCAGTAGCAATTGATGATAAAGGCCATGCTTCTTCAACGATTACTAATCGATTTGTTTTTTTAACAGATTCAACAATTGCAGCATAATCAATTGGTCTTACTGATCGTAGATCAATTACTTCTGCACTTACACCCTCTTTTTCTAAATCATTAGCAGCTTCTAAAGCCACTTTCATAAATTTACCAAAAGAGACGATCGTTACATCTGTACCTTGTTTTTTTACATCAGCTACACCAATAGGAATAAGGTATTCTCCTTCAGGCACTTCACCTTTGTCTCCATACATTAATTCTGATTCCATAAAAATAACAGGATCATCATCACGGATAGATGATTTTAATAATCCTTTAGCATCATAAGGGTTAGAAGGAACCACAACCTTTAGTCCAGGACAGTTTGCATACCAGTTTTCAAAATTTTGTGAATGCTGAGAACTTAACATACCAGCATTTCCAGTAGGCCCTCTAAATACCATCGGAATAGGAAATTGACCTCCCGACATCGACATCATTTTGGCTGCACTGTTAATAATTTGGTCAATGGCTACTAAAGAAAAATTGAAGGTCATAAGCTCAATGATAGGTCGAAGTCCGTTCATAGCAGACCCTACACCCACACCAGTAAAACCTAACTCGGCAATAGGTGTATCAATAACTCGTTCAGGACCAAATTCATCAAGCATTCCTTGGCTTACTTTATATGCGCCATTATATTCAGCTACTTCCTCACCCATTAAATACACAGATTTGTCTCTGCGCATTTCTTCAGATATTGCCTCTCGAAGTGCTTCCCTAAATTGTATCTCTCTCATATTATGTTGATGTAATTAAATGCTTTGTAAAATTAAGATAAGAACGCCAATTATTCAAATGATGTATCGAGTATTGAATAATAAAAAATGTCGCTAATTCCATTAAGTCATAAAAAAACCCTACTCGAAGGAGTAGGGTTTTTTTATGACTTATTAAATTGTTTATTTCAATGCTTCTGAAAATAAAGCGTTTCCAACAAATGCTCTAAATTCTAAATCTTTTACAGCCATTTCTTTCAAATCAGGATTAGAAGAAACAGCTCCTTTGATATATTTAACAACATCTTCAACTTTATTTGCTCTAGCACTAGCTACTGCAGCAGCATAGTTTGCCATAGCATAATTGCTATCTTTTTCGATTGCTTCATCGAAAGAAGCAATAGCATTTTGAAAATCTTTGTTTAATAATTGAGCAAGACCTTTATTGAAAAGATTTTGAGCTTTCTCTTCTGAAGAAGAACCAGAACTAATTGCATCAGCATATTTTGCAAGCATTATTTCTGTAGAAGCTTTCACACCGTTCAAGCCTTTAGTAACATCATTAGAAGCACCCATAGCACCAGCCTTAGTTAAAGCATCGTATGATTTCTGAGCGTTACCTTGTATTAAATATACAGAACCTAAGTTAGCGTAAGCCTCAGCACTTTCTTTTTTGTTATTTGCAATTTCAAGCTGTGTAGCAGCTTTTTCAGCAAGACTAGTTGCGTTACTAGGATCTTCCGATGCCATTGCAATATATACAGCAGCAAGATTGTTGTGAGAATTCCAACTATCACTCTTTTTAGTAGCAGCAGTATAAATAGCTTCTTTTTCTTTTAAAGATGGTGTTAAAGAAGCAGCATACATTAATTCTTCTTCAGTTAAAAGAGAATCAGCTGCACCTTCGCTAATTTGTTTAGCTAATACAGACATCTCTGCATCTGTTTTCTTTACTTTAATTTTTAAGATTCCAGTTTTAGCTGCTCTTAATTTAGGGTATACATCTTTAAATACTTTCTTATAAGAAGCGAGTTTTCTAAGTGATTTCTCTTTTTCTTCAAAAGAACCAGCTCCATTTACGATACTTAAATAAGATGACTTTTCTTCGGAAGAAATACCTTCGTAAGTATTTAATTCAGCTTTAAAAGCTGTCCAATCGTCAATTACAGGCTTAATAATAAAGTTGATAGAATCAGCAAGACCTTTGTAGTCGTACTTCTTCATGTTTTTCACGTAGAACGCTTCTATTTTTTTAGCTCTTTCTTCAGCTAATTTAGAGTTTATACGCTCTGTTCCTTCCGGAGAGTGAGAACCAGTAATGGTCACACTTTTAGTAGCGTTTTTATCAGCAATAAATGCTTCTAACTCTTTTCCTCTTTCTCCAGTTCTTTCAGAGTATCTGAAATCAGATCGTCCTTGTAAAAAGAAGAAATCAATATTAACAGGCTCTAATTCTTCTTTATTGTTGTAACCATGATCTGCATAAGCAGCGAAATATACTGACTCTACTAATGTAGAAGTAGTTATTATTCCTTGAGCTACTTCCATTCTAGGAGTTTCTTTTACTTTTGCTGACTTAGGGTCAGAAGCTACTCCTTGAATTTCGATAACACCACTTTTTAATGATTCATCATATGGAAAAGAAAAAGATTTTGTTTGTCTTGGTTGCTCTTCTCCACTATTTGGGTAATCATCAGCCTTGAATTCAATAGATTCAAGTGCTTTTTCATTGTCTCCAGCCTTATAAAATGTGTTAATGGTATATACCTTACCTTTTTTAAGCATTTTTACGGGTAAGTTTGCGGCTAGTTCAAAATCCACCGTGTTCGCATGAACTTCAAGCGGATTTGGAGTTACTGTCAAGTCTTGTTCCTGAGCTGCTTTTATCATGTTAGGAAGCGAACAACCTGAAAGGGATAAAATTGCTGTTATGGCAATTGCGTAAGCTAATCTTTTCATTTCTTAATTAGTTAATTTTTATTTTGTTTAGGTTGAAATTAGTTACTAACTTATAGTAAACATGTTTTCTACTGCAATAATACTCAAAAATAAATAAATTAAACCAAGTGTTCGCTGAATATATGTGTTTTATATTTGTAATCTAATATTTTTATGATGAAACGACTTCAGAAATTTTTCGAACAATACGCTTTTGGGGTATGTGCCCGCTTAGGAGAAAAGCTTGGTGTAGCTACATCAAGCATTCGATTGTTCTTTATATATATATCATTTCTAACTTTTGGGTCACCTGTAATTGTCTACTTAGCGTTAGCATTCATAATGAATATACGTAAGCATTTGAGGAGACGTAACAACTCGGTATGGTATTACTAAAAGTGTAAATCAGAAAATTTACTTCTTTTTTTAATAAAATACTCCCATATAATTGACTTGTTAAGAACTTGAGGAATTATTCTGGTGTTTTTTTTCTTCTTTTTATGAGCAATTCTTTTTTTAGTGTTTGCAGGTAAAAGTTTTATAAAATCCCAATGAGCGCGTAAAATAGAAATAAAATCACGAGGAGAGTGGGAGAGCATTTGAAATGCAGCAACCCAATCTAATACTATTCGAAGTGGAAATTTAATTATTAAATCCGAAGTGCTATAGTTTTTGTAAATAAGCGATAGTCCATTACGGAAATTTAAATACGTTTTCTTTGGGTTTGATTTTTGTAATGTGCCCCCTCCAACATGATAAACTACTGATGTTGGATTATAAATTGTTTTTAACCCAATGTTGTTTATTTTCCAGCATAGATCAATCTCCTCCATGTGTGCAAAAAAATCATCATCAAAACCATCTAATTCATGAAAAACAGATGACCTAATGAATAGGCATGCCCCTGTTGCCCAAAATATAGTTTGTTCATCATCATATTGTCCATTATCATTCTCAACAGTATTGAAAATTCGACCTCTACAAAAAGGGTACCCTAGTGTGTCTATAAAACCTCCCGCTGCTCCTGCATGTTCAAATTTTCTTCGATCATGGAATGAAAGTATTTTTGGTTGTGCAGCGGCAATTTCGGGGTCTTTCGCCATCAATTCAATGATGGGTGTTATCCAGTTTTTAGATACTTCTACATCAGAATTTAGTAAAATGTAATACTCGGTATGTATTTGTTTTAGTGCGTAATTATAACCACTACTGTACCCTCTATTTTCTGGAATCTGAATTAGCTGTATGTCAGGATAGTGTTCTTGAATAAAAGAAACCGAAAGGTCAGTTGAACAATTGTCCGCGACAATGATTTCGTAATTTCGACTATGCTGAATTACGGAAGGCAAAAATTGCTCTAGAAATTTTTGCCCATTATAGTTAAGAATTACAACTGATGTGCTACTCATTTACATTAATCCACTCAAATCTAACCCTGGTATATTGGGGATAAGTCCTTCGGTACTTTTCTTAAGTTCTTCCTTCGATTTCCCCTCTACCTCTTGCAAAGCTTTATTAATCGCTGCTATTACTAGGTCTTGAAGCATTTCTTTATCTTCAATCTTGATTAATTCGTCATCAATTTGTAATGCTTCAACTTGCTTGGAACCATTTACAGTAGCTTTTACCATTCCGCCACCCGATTCTCCATCAGATTTTACATTTACTAAGTTCGCTTGGGCTTCCTTCATTTTTGCCTGAACTTCTTTCATCTTGCCCATCATATTCATCATATCAAACATATCGGTATATTTTAAAATTCAAAAAAAACAAAGTTCATGGTATGAAACTCAAAATCAAAATCTAAACTAAAAAAATAACTTCTTATTTTCGAATAAGAAGTAAAGCCCCAGAACGTACATGTTGTTGACCTGAATCATCTACAATTTCAGCGGTGTATATATAAGTTCCTCCAGGTGCTTTTTTTCCGTTTATATTTCCATTCCAACCATTATCTATATCAGTTATGTGAGCAATAATTTCGCCCCAACGAGTAAAAATTTTTATGTCGACAGATTTTATGTAGCGACCTTTTACATTGAAAGAGGAATTTACCCCTTCTGGTGAAAAAGCATTTGGAAACTGAATATTGGTGTTGTTGATAATTTGAATGCTGTTAGAATTCACATTATTTAAAGAGCTGTTGTTGGGTATCGCCTGGATGGTTACTTTTATTAGCTGAGTATTGCTAGATTCAGTAGGGAGTTGATAGCTGTTTGACGTACCAGCAGAATAACTATTATTCCCATTGGTACTTTCTACAATAACTATGTATTCTTTTATTCCTAAATCCCACCCATCATATTCGTTCCAATTCAAAGATATGACACCCGCTTGTATTTGATGTTCGATATAAATTGAACACACCTCTTTACTTATTTCTGAGTTGACGAGACATGCATCTGTATAATCAACCTGATAACAGGCTGTGTTTATATTAGCGTCTGTATAATTAGTTGCTGTGATCGATATTGGAGTAGATGAGTTGGATTTGTACAAGTTGTAATTTGTTGGAGAATAGTTTAAAGGGAGTTCCCAATTAATATCAATGTTAGGTTCTGTTACGCTAACGTTAATGTCTACTATTGGGGAAGGGATGTCTGTGGAAATAGCCGTGGCACAGTATTCGAGCGAAGTGCTGAGTATTGTGCCATTGGTGGAGTAGTCGGCAACAACTCGATAGCAATACAATGAATTACATATTATCTGATTCGTGTCTGTAAATGAATGAGTAGTCACGCTATTGTAGTTCTTTACTTCATTTTTTGTGATATTAAATTGATTTAGGTTGCTATTGGATGCGTTCCAATTTAAAATCATCTCTTTATTACCTATTGTTATGGGATCAAGGTTTACCGAACAAATAGAGTTTGAAAATCCTGTATAAGAATTGCTACATTTGTCATATGTGGCAATTCTGAAACAATAGTAATTTTGCTCAAAGTCGAGATTTGTATCACTAATTAAAAGAGTATTTTGGGTGGGATTAATTGTGTTGTTCAAGTAACGTTGAAAATTTAAGTCATTATTTATTGCAATTTGTAAGTGGTAAGTAGTGTTAGCCTGACCAGAATAATCTAATTGAGCTGCTGTAGGTGTTTGAAGTGTTAAATAATTTATATTTGCGTCTTGTAATAATGGGAGTACTTCTACTGGTTGAGAATTATTGGAGGAGCAATTATCTGCTGCGTTTAAATTCACACCTCTCACATTAATCAATTTAGCGCCTGAAGAAGAATAGGTATATGTAGGCACAAGCTGACCGTTATTAACGGTAATAATAGTGCCATCATTGTAGTTTAGTTCATAGGTGTCAAAATTATTGTCTAGAATTTCAACATTTACTTGATTGGCGACACAAGTGGTAAGTTCAAATTGCGGTATAGTATTTTCAACTACTTCTAGTTGGATTGTATCTTTCTCGAAATTTTGAAGCTGGACAACTAGCTGATAGATGCCAGCAGTAGGATAATTTAGATTAAGGTCGTTTTGCGTAAAATTATTAGGGTTATTTATAGCATCGGGGAACACATCACATGGGCAGGATGCATCACATGGACAACTTGTCTTATTACTTGTAATAGTGATTGATAATGTTGTACATCCTTTATTCTCATCAATATTAAAATTACCATTATTACTAGTGTACTGACTATAGCAGCTATTCCATGAGGATAAAGCTGTGATTGTTAAGGTTAGTATTCGAATGGTAGATTTAAATTTCAAAGTGTTTTAAAAATTTTTCAGCTTTCATCATATCATCATGCAATAAACGATCTTCTTTAATAAACGCTACTTCCTTCCTGAAATTGCTGTATACACCTTCAAGATACACAGAAGTTTGCAAAGGTCTTCGAAAATCCAATGCTTGCGTAGCAGTTAATAATTCTATCGCTAGTATTGAATACAAGTTGTTGATAAGTTTGTAACATTTGGTGGCGGCATTTGCACCCATACTTACATGATCCTCTTGACCATTTGAAGAAACAATGGAATCTATGGAGGCAGGTGTGCAAAGCTGTTTGTTTTGAGACACCAATGAAGCTGCGGTATATTGAGGAATCATTAATCCAGAATTTAATCCAGGATTAGCAACTAAATAATGAGGTAGCCCTCTGGCTCCAGAAATGAGTTGATAGGTTCTCCTTTCGGAAATGCTTCCTAATTCAGCCAAGGCTATACTTAAGAAGTCAAAACTAATGGCTAAAGGCTGACCATGAAAATTTCCAGCCGAGATAATCAAATCCTCATCAGGAAATACATTTGGATTATCTGAAACACCATTGATTTCAGATATAAAAATTTCATTCACATAATTGATGGCATCAGTACTTGCTCCATGCACTTGGGGTATGCACCGGAAAGAATAAGGATCTTGAACATGTTTTTTAGGTTGTTTTATGATTTCACTCCCTGAAAGTAATTCGTGAATTGATTTTGCTACCGCCATTTGACCTTTTTGTGGCCGAATTTGATGTACAAGAGGATGGAAGGCCTCAATTCTGCCGTCAAAAGCATCAAGAGATAATGCACCTGTTATGTTCGATAATTGCAAAAGACGTTGAGAATGAATGGAAGCCCATATTCCATAGGCACTCATAAGTTGAGTGCCATTTAGGAGAGCTAACCCTTCTTTTGCCATAAATTTGATAGGACTCCAACCTAATTTATTGTTTAATTCTTCACCAGTAATACGATTGCCCTCATACTCTACTTCTCCTAATCCAATTAATGGTAAACATAAATGTGCTAGAGGCGCAAGATCTCCAGAAGCGCCTAAAGAACCCATTTCATACACTATTGGGTATATATTATTGTTATATAAATCAATCAAACGCTGTACCGTGGCTAACTGAACTCCAGAATGACCGTAGGATAACGACTGAATTTTCAGTAATAACATTAGTTTTACAACTGATTTTGGCACTTCATTTCCCGTGCCACATGCATGTGATTTTACCAAGTTGTACTGGAGTGTGGTTAAATCTTCTTTAGATATGTTTTTGTCATATAATGAGCCAAATCCAGTATTGATTCCATAGATAGGAGCGTCAGAGGCTTCAATTTTTTCATCTAAATATGATCGACACTTTTTTATTTTGGATGTAGCACTTTCTGACAATTCTAGTATTAGATTGTCGTACATAATATGATTAACAGTATCAATAGAAAGTGATTCTGAGGAAATAAAGTGTTTTTTACTCATTACTACTCTTCAGTTAATGTAGAAATAATCTTTTCTAATGGTAACTTTTCTTGTTTTCCTTCAATCATATTTTTCAAAGTAAATAGTTGTGAATTAATCTCTTCTTCACCAATTAACAAAACATAAGGTACATTTTTTTTGTCGGCATAATTTAATTGTTTTTTTAATTTCACACTTTCTGGAAAAATTTCTGATTTGATTCCAGCACTTCGTAATGATGAAAGAATTTTTAAGGCATGTTTCTCTGATTCTTCATCGAAGTTGGTAATTAAAATTTGAGTACTCGAAGCAGTTTCTTTAGGAAAAAGAGTTAACTCGTCCATTACATCATAAATTCTATCTACACCAAAAGAAAACCCAACTCCAGAAACGTTTGGTAACCCAAATACACCTGTAAGATTATCATATCTGCCTCCTCCAGATACACTACCAAAGCTTGCGTTATTTACTTTTACTTCAAATATTGCACCTGTATAGTAAGAGAGACCTCTTGCCAGGGTAAAATCAAGTTCGAGGTGATTGTTGTTTTCCATTCCTGAGGTTTTAATATAATTTAAAATGGTTTCTATGTCTTCAACCCCTTGATGACCTATGCTATTTACTGGAAAAATATTTTTAAGGAAATTTATTTTCCCATTGATATCTGATTTTTCATTAAAAAAAGGAGTAAGTGTGTTAATGGCTTCTGATGAAAAATCTTTAGAGGATAGCTCTTTTAAAACATTATCTAGCCCAATTTTGTCTAACTTATCAATAGCTACAAAAAAATCAGTTTCCTTACCTTTAGCGCCAATATGTTCTACTATACCACTAAGAATACCTCGGTGGTTTATTTTTATGGTATAGTCGTCAATGGTTAATTTTTCAAAAACTTCATTTATAATTTGTACTATTTCACTTTCACAAATTAGTGATTGAGTACCCACAACATCTGCATCGCACTGATAAAATTCCTGATATCTTCCTTTTTGAGGCCGGTCAGCTCTCCATACTGGTTGTATTTGATATCGTTTAAATGGAAATGTAATATTATGCTGATTCATTACTACGTAGCGTGCAAATGGAACAGTAAGGTCATACCGAAGTCCTTTTTTTGCTATTTTTGGAAGCATTTCTTTTGCTCCTTTATTATACTCCTCTTGACTCGTTTTTGATAAGAAGTCACCAGAATTAAGAATTTTAAATAACAATTGATCTCCTTCATCTCCATATTTACCAGTAAGAACATTCAGATTCTCCATACTAGGGGTTTCCAATGGCATAAAGCCAAATTTTTCAAAAACATTACGTATCGTTTTGAATATAAAATTTCGCCTTGCCATTATATCTGGACCAAAATCGCGAGTACCTTTAGGTAGTGTGGGTTTCTGACTCATATTTCTTGTGATTTATGCAAATCTATAAAAATTGGAAACAATATTTTCCAATTACCGATTATTCATTTATCTTTGCACCTCATTTGAATAAAAGGTGAAGAAAAATGGCAATTACCAGATTAAAAAGAAAAGGTAGAAGAAATAAGCAAACTGCAGCAATACGAAGAAGTAGTATCAAACAACTTACTTCAAAGCCAGTTATTAAAAATGTTGATGTTGAAGAAATAAAAGAAGGTTTTAAAGCATCATCGGCAAAAGCTAAACCAAAAAAGGAAGCTCCTAAAGCTGAAGTAGTAGTTGAGGCAAAAGAAGAGGAGACTGTAAAGAAACCTGTTGCTAAAAAAGCTGCTCCCAAGAAGGCAGCACCTAAAAAAGCTGCTCCTAAAAAGGAGGCTTAATTAGTAAAATATAAGTATTAAAGCCGTTTTGATTTTTTCAAAGTGGCTTTTTTTATATTCTTTTCCCAAGTTCAATCACCTGCATGTTCGATATTTTTTTATCATTAATTTCGAACCGTAGTAAAGTGCGAATTTGGTGAAATCCATGTTTTCCTGCTGCACCTGAGTTTAAATATAATACAGGCTTTTCGAATTGTTTGTCGTGCATTACTCTTAAGATGTGAGAATGACCACATACAAAAATATCTGGAGTGGGTTTGTCTTTTAATTTTTTAAGCACCTTTGGGGTGTATCGAGGGGGATAACCTGCGATATGTGTCATCCAAACGTTAAGGCCTTCACAATTAAAAAATAAATCCTCATCGTAGTGGTTTCGAATTTCTGTTCCATCAATATTTCCATAAATGGCTCTAGTAGGTTTGAAGTCACTAAGTTGTTTGATGAGTGAATAGTCTCCAATGTCTCCCGCATGCCATATTTCATCGCAGTGTTTAAAATAGTTAAAAACTTTATCGTCCAAATAACTATGAGTGTCTGATATTAGGCCTATTAACATTACAAAATTGAATAGAAGTTAAAAAAACAAATTTCACATCATTTTTTCACTAAAACCAAAATTTTAGATGTGAAATCATGCAGGGTGTCAAATAAATAATAATGTTACCACTTATCAAAACTAAGTCCTATGTATGTTTAAATAAGAGCATTTTTGTAGTGTTAACTTGAGATTTGAAACCATTAACATAAATACCACAACTTTTTGCTATAGAAAGAGTATTGAATAATATCTTGAATAAATTAATATGATGAAAAATAGGCTAACAATACTTATTGCGTTATGCATTTTATATAGTATCTCATTTACTACAACAGCCAATGATAAAAAGAAGGAGAATAAAATATTGTCTGCAAAAAGAATCACAACGCCTCCTAAAATAGATGGGATTTTAAATGATGAAATTTGGGATGAAGAAGCACCAAAGTATGTGTTTTCTCAAATGCAACCTGATAATGGAGCTGCGGCCTCTTTCGAAACACAAGTTCAAGTTTTTTATAATGAAAAATCTGTTTTCATATTAGCTAGATTGTACGATGATGAGCCAGATAAAATTCAGAGAGAATTAGGGCTTCGTGATGATGGCAATAAAAACACGGATATGTTTGGAGTCCTTTTTGATACGTATTACAAAGGACAAAATGGATTTATTTTTGGTGTAACTGCAGCAGGTGTACAAACAGATTCGTACGTAAATAATGATGATTTTGATGATAATTGGGATGCTGTGTGGAAAAGTGCAGTTAAAATTGATGAAAAGGGATGGGTGATAGAAATGGAAATTCCTTATTATGCTATACGTTTTCCAAATTTGGATGTCCAAACATGGGGCGTAAATTTTTATAGAAAAGTACAACGTAAGCGAGAAGAGTCGTTTTGGAATTTTGTTGATAATTCTGTGCAAGGATTTGTAAATCAATCTGGCACATTACAAGGGATAGAAGGGGTTGATCCTCCATTAAGGTTAGCCTTTTTACCATACGCCTCTACAGTTCATGTCCGAGATGAAGCCACAGGTGGTAATGAGACAAAGTTTAATGGCGGAATGGATTTGAAGTATGGAATAAATGAAGCTTTCACATTGGATATGAGCCTTATTCCTGATTTTAGCCAAGTACAGTCGGACGATCAGGTATTAAATTTGTCAGCTTTTGAAGTACAATTCGAAGAAAGAAGGCCTTTTTTTACAGAAGGAACAGACCTTTTTAATAGGGGAGGATTATTTTACTCTCGAAGAGTAGGAAGAACACTGGGCTATTTTTCTACTCGTACAGAGTATGATACTGTTATTTCCTCCCCTAGCGCAGCACCTTTATTAAATGCTGTGAAATTCTCTGGAAGAACTAAAAAAGGAATGGGAATAGGCCTGTTTAATGGAGCTACTAGAAGAACATATGCCGAAATTGCTACCCCAATAGATACAGCAGGGGCATATGTGTTGAATATTGATGGAGGAAGAGATTATTTGGAGTATAATAGGGAGGAGGTTTTAGTTGATCCTCTTACTAATTACAATGTGTTTGTAATAGATCAGAATTTGAAAAATAATTCAAATATAGCATTAATAAACACGAATGTTTCTCGAACGGATGGGTATGAAAATGTGAATTTTACAGGTGCAGAATTCACTTTGTATGATAAAACAAATACCTATCGTATAGGAGGGTTTGGTGCGGTTGGCTTCTCTGCACCAAAGCAAGGGCAAGGAAAAGCCATAAAAAATGATAAGGGGTTTAGGTATACGATTTCTTTAGGAAAAGTGAGTGGAAATTGGCAATTCCGATTGAATAGGAGAGTGGAAAGCGATGAGTATAATCCGAATGATTTAGGATTTTTGTGGGGAGGGAATAATGAAATTTCAAATTCTGCTCAGGTTAGATATAACGTTTTCAAACCTGTATGGATTTTTAATAACCTTAGTGTTCGTACTAATTATGAGTATGCTCAATTGTATGAGACGGGTCATGTAACGGGCACTAATGTTAGGTTTAGATTAAACACACAGTTTAAAAATTTTTGGGGCTTTGGTGGCTTTGGTGGTCTAAATGGATTGCGATATGATTATTTTGAAGCACGTGAAGAGGGACAGGTTTTTAATAGGGAAAGGTCATATATGGCAGGTGCATACTTAGGGACAGATAGCCGAAAAGCACTTTTTATAAATTTTGATAAAGGAAGATGGAAAATGCCTGATTGGAATTCTCACGATCATTGGCACAGTGCATTCATAAGATATAGAGTGAATAATAAACTTTCATTTAATTATCGATTAAGATATCAACGACAATATAATCAAAGAGGTTATGTTAATAGTATGTCTGATGATATACGAGCGGATCATAATTTAGGAAGTGATATTATCTTCGGACAAAGGAATATAAAGACCACTACGAATGTAGTTGGTATAAATTATACTTTTAATAATAAGATGGGGCTAAACCTTCGTGTAAGACAATATTGGAGTACAGTCGCCTATAGTTCTTTTTATGGGTTAGATGCGAATGGCGATTTGCAATCAACTTCATATAATGGGATGTCCATACCTCAAAATGTTACTGAAACACCTGAGCCTTTGCATAACGAAAATTATAATGTATTTAATCTTGATTTAAATTATTCTTGGCAAATCGCTCCAGGTAGTTTTGTTACCATAAACTGGAAAGATGCAATAAAAGATGAGCAAGGAGTTGTAGAAGAAAATTTCGGTAAAAATTTCAGCAATACAATTAATGCTAACCAACAGAATTCTTTCTCAATAAAGGTGACATATTTTATAGATTACTTAACTTTAAAAAATAGATTGCGAAATTCAAGTTAAAAAAAACCAAATTTGGTTGTAGTTTTCATCTTAAATTTATGATTAGATTATGTCGCTTACTCCTTCCAATATGTTGCCTTTAGGGACTATAGCTCCTGATTTCACACTTTTAGATACTGTGTCAGATAGAAAATTAACGCTTAGTGAACTAAAATCGGATAGCGCAACACTTGTAATGTTTATTTGTAATCACTGCCCTTATGTAAAACATGTAAAGGAAGAATTAACAAATATAGCGAATGAATATATGCAAGATGGAGTTGTTGTTGTTGCGATTAACTCAAATGATGCCGAAAATTACCCTGAAGATGCTCCTGAATATATGAAAGAGGATGCTAAAAAATTCAGGTATCCATTTCCTTATTTTTATGACGAGACACAAGAAATAGCACGTGCTTATCAGGCGGCTTGTACACCT
>Ga0224506_10000565_pt1 | contig 30448 bp, 29 predicted proteins | sample SF_Jan12_sed_USG_2_FD_169108 | JGI IMG/M metagenome (GOLD analysis project Ga0224506, IMG submission 169108) | Sediment microbial communities from San Francisco Bay, California, United States - SF_Jan12_sed_USGS_8_1 | ecosystem: Environmental > Aquatic > Marine > Sediment | place: USA... | reverse complement strand
TTATTTTTTTATCAAAATCAGAGAATATGTCATGCATTGATTCACCTAGCTGTGGAGGAGTGTCGTCAATTTGATCATAAATTTCACGAGGAGACACGTTACTTTTAACTGGATACTGCTCGATATTCTCTAAATAATCGGCCATCCAATCAACCATTTTGTGTGCTTCCTCTCTAAAAGATTTGTTATTCATAAAGTAACTAGGATAAATCAGGAATAATTAATTTTCTAATAAGTTCATTTCCCACTTTTCAAGTTTCGGGTTCATAAATCTAAACCAAAAAAATGGAATAAGAGCTAAAATAATCATAGTAGGATATCCATAGGGTAGTTGTGGGCTTTCGTCATAATGTTTGAGTACCTGATATCTGCGGATAGCATTAAGATGATGATCAGAATGTCGTTGTAATTGAAAAAGAAAAAAATTACTTACTAAATGATTGGCGTTCCATGAGTGTAATTGATTTACAAGTTCATATCGATCATTATCGTCTTTTTTTCTTACTATACCATAGTGTTCAATGTAATTTACTTGTTCTAATATTGTAAATGCTAAAATACTTTGTGTGAAAAAATAGACTGGAACTTGCCAGGCAAAAACATCCATTAAATAACTAAAAATAGCAGTAAGTAATACACAGAACAATATTGGAAGAATGGAGAACCAAATCATTTGATTATTAATTCCCATAGCAGCATATCCTTTTCTTTTTCTACTTTCATTTTCTAATTTCCAAGCACTGGCATATCCTTGAAATACACTTCGCACCCAAAATTTGTAAAAACTCTCGTTTTTTCGAGAAGTAGCAGGGTCCTGTGGAGTTGCCACATGCACATGATGTCCTTTATTATGTTCAATAAAGAAATGCATATAGCAAACCATCATAAGAAGTACTTTGCTATAAAATTGCTCCAGTTTAGATTTTTTATGGCCTAGTTCGTGAGCTACTGTTATACCTATTCCACCTGTAATGAGCGAAGTAGCCAATATAAAACCAGCCCATTCAATTATTGTATTTACTTCACCTAAAGTAACTGCATAGGCTCCAAAAACCATCACAGTAAGTTGTGCATATACCCATATATAAGTGATGAATTTATAATAAAACTCTTTGGAAATGGTTTTTATCTTGCTTTTCGGAAAGTTTTCAGCATCTTTTCCAATAAGAGCATCTATTGAAGGGATAAAGATAAAAATGAAAAATATACTGCTGAAATGCCAATATCCACCATAGGTATAGCCCACAACATACATGATGATAAGTATAAACCCTGAGTAGTAACCTGCTTTTTTCAGTAAAGACATTCGTTTATGGTTTTATAACAAATTTATGGAATAGGTGTCAAATCAGTGCAAACGTATTTATAATTTCTTTTTATACACTATTACTTCAAGGGTTGTCTAAATAACTGATACTAAGCAAATCAATATGTCAACCTGTGCCTATCGAAAGTGTTATAGGCTGGATGAATATGGTTACGGAAGGTTCAACCGATACATGAGTTTGTAGAATATATATCAAAGTCCTTATCGAGTAGAAGAGTAGTGTTAATAAATACCCTTTTTAGGGTATTTCATCGTTCCTGTTTTGTTTTCAACTTTACAATAAATTAAAAATAGTTAAAATATAAACAAATATTATGAAATTAAAATCTAACACGATTCTATTTATAACTGTACTTCTATCGGCATGTACGGACGAAAATCCAGCAACACCTGATGCTGTTGCCTGTTTTGAGTATTCTCCACTAACGGATATATATACAGGAGATGAGATTTCATTTACCAATTGTTCACAAGAAGCCACCTCTTTTGCATGGGATTTTGGAGATGGAAATGTATCTACCGATGAAAATCCAAAACATACTTATACTGCCTCAGGAGATTATACTGTAAAAATGGTGGCAGCCAATTCAACTAGTGCGGATACTACTTCACATCAAATATCAGTGAATTCAAACTTAGTAAGTTATTTTTCTATTGATGGCACACAGTACCCATTGTCGTCAGGAAGATTAGAACATACGCCATGGGGTGGATGGAATGACAATATTCATGCGCTATGGCTAGTTCATAATTTAGAATATTCAGCTACTGATGATTGGTATGTTGGAACAGGTAATATTATTTTTTTTAATTTTCTAGTTGGAGCAGGTCCATTTGATATAGTGGGAAACTATTCGATAGGAGGACATACGGATGGTCTAGAAACTGAAATTAGAAACATGACTAATTTTTCAATATATAATGGCATTAGCCCGTTAGCATATGATTATAATGCCGTTACAGGAGAACCATGGCAAAATGATTTAGATCAAAACTGTACTACTTGTATAAAAAGTGATTTTTCGATGTCAATCACAGAAAATTTGGGAGTTTATACTATAAATGTTTCTTTCACAATGGATGGAAAATTAGTGAAAATTTACTACGAAGGTGTACTAGAAAAAATATAAATATTTATTGATCCACAACATTGTCACAGTTTCTTCATGTTTGAAACTTGGAGAAAATAGACAACAATGTAAATATTAAGAGAGTGTAAATAAATGCTATAAAAAGCTCCAAGGGTTCATTTCACAACATGTGAAAGTCAAAGAAATAACATTGATTTTTGTCAAGTTAATCCTTGGAGTTTAGTGGTATGGATGATGATGATTTAGATAGGCTCAATCTGATATTCGATAAATCTACCTTCTAGCATGTAGCTTTAGTTTAATAACTTAGGATATTTAACGTAAGATTTGTTAAAACAAGTTTAAGGTTATTGATCTTTAGGGGGTAATTCAAATAGTGTTAAAATAGTGTGTCTGTATTCAGGATCTATTTGGTCAATAATGTCTTCATGATCCATTACAAATTGATTATGGATTTTGGCAACATAGTCATAATCTACTCTAAATCGGAGAACGTTTGCTTCACGGGCATAAACCGATTCTATCAGCTCATTTATAAATGGGTATTTGCTAGCTACATCAGGAAAACTATCTATCAGTTGAATAATTTGTGCAGATAATGCTAAAGAAATCGAATCATAATAATCAATTTTTTCTGAGGTCATTTTTGTCATATAGTACCTTGATGATTTAACACCTTTAACTTTTTCTTTGTGGGCATTAATAATATTACTGTCAAGCACATTCGCATATTTAAGTTCATCGAGTAGCCGACTCAAATCACTTAATTTTTCATTATCATCTTGTATCATTACATTCCAAGTGTACAATAGACTATCTTCAATGGTGAGTAAATGGGAACGAAGTGAATCAATTCTGTCAAAAGTAGTTTCTGCTTTGTGTTTGGAAGAATTACAAGAGCTTAATCCTAAAACAAACATTAGGCTTAAAATTAATATTAAGTTAGATTTTTTTTTCATGGTTTATTGATTTACGGATAACGTATGGTTAAGGTTATTCAATAGGTTTGAATTGTTCAAAAGCTTGTTTGCAATTATTACAAAAATGTAGTGATCTGCAAAGTGTAGGTCCAAAAGGTGATTTCATGATGGTATCATTGCTTTCACAAAACGGACATTCAATATGTTGAAGAATATCGATATCAACAATTAGTGTATTACTTGGAGGGGGAGCAAGCCCAAATTTTTTTAGTGCTGCTCTTCCTTTATCATTTATTAAATTAGAGTTCCAACTTTCTTTAAAAGAAATAACTACTTCAGGGTTTTTAACTCCATGTTTTTGTAGTGTATCAATTACATCTTGTTTCATTACGTCCATTGCAGGGCAACCTGAAAACGTTGGTGTCATGGTTACTTTTATATGATCGTCACTAATTATTTCTATATCTCTAATTACACCTAAATCTATTAATGATAAAACAGGTATTTCTGGATCTTTTACTTCTTCTAACCAAGAATATATTTCAGATTTTGTTACCACTCTGCTGTTGGGTCAATACTAAATACTTCACTCATTTCATTTAAAAGAGGTTGTAAATGCTTAGTGTGTTCACCATACCTACCTCCTAAATGTGCAGATTCAGCAGCTAAATCGGGTAAGATTAATTTTGTTTTACCAAGTACACTATCAATATCATTAAGCCACTTATTTCTTAGTTTTTGTTCACCCTCAAAAATACCTTCACTAATTAAGTCACCTTCAAATCTAGATTCTTCAAAAATTCCTAGAGCGTAAGGAAAAGTAGAATTTAATGCTTTTTGCAGTCGTTTTACAGCTTCGTTGGTTGAGTTACCAAGTTGTTGAATCCACGTATTTGCATGCATAATATGATATTTTATTTCGCCTTTTATTTTGTGTGCTAATTCAGATAGAGGAACGTAACTAGAATGGCTTAGCATATTAAAACGTATATACTCTGCATGGTCAAACAGAAAATGACGCATTAGACTAAATTCATAATCTCCTATTGGTAATTCTACAAATTGGCAATTATGAAATAGGTTGGCATTTCTAGTGAATGCTATAGTATCTGGATCTTTTTCACCTAATTCTTCTAATAGCATATAAAATTGTAGGCTTTGACCAATTTTGTCCTGCGCCATACTACAAAAAGCAATATCTTCTTCTAAAATAGGACCTAGTCCATTCCATTCAGAATTACGATGACCAATGATGAGTTGGTCGTCTGCTATTTTGAATAATAAATCTTTAAGAGCTTTTTCGTTCATTTTTTAGCTTAGCTATTTTCTTCTTTAAATTTTTTAATTTTATCTAAAGCCCGATAAGCAGTAGCCTCTCGAAATTGTTTTTCGGATAATGTGTGCCAAATATCTCTATAGTTTTCGTCTACGAATAAAATATTTTCTGTTTTCACTAACCATACGTTAAGAACAGTTTTATCATTGTTATAAATAGCTTTACTTTTGTTAAAGGCTTCATCATAACTTGATGCTTCTACTTGTCCTATATGCTGATGTTGTTTTCCTCTTCTAAATAGATGAAACACTTCATACTTTTCATATTCATGTAATTCTGAGCCATGAGGCTCATATTCATCGTATATGTTTTTGCCGTTTTCTGTAGTGGGAGAAACAATAACATTTTCTGTTTTACAAACAGAAATTCCAGAGCATGTACCTCTACGACTAAACTGTTCTTTGGCAAAAAGGAATGCCATATCTTCATTAGGAGCATGGACTACCCCTTCATGTTGATAAGGCTTATTTTCATTTGTTTGAACAAAAGTTTCATAGGTTTCAAATTGATCTAAAGCCACTTTTGGTTTGAGTAGACTTTTGTCTTCAAGATTCACACGATTTAATCTGGGGTCTAAAGATTCCATAGTTTAAGCCAAAGGAGTGACGTATTTTGATTTAGGACTTAATAATGCTTTTCTCACCCATCTTCCTCGTTGTTCAGCCATTCTTCTTACAGCTATACGTTCAGCATTGCAAGGGCCGTCACCATTAATTACTCTTTTAAATTCATCCCAATCTGGTTCAGTATATTCCCAACGACCACTTTCATTATTTTTTTTAAGTTTTGGGTCAGGAACGGTTATACCTAGCTCCCATATTTTTGGAACATACATATCCAAAAATTGATTTCGCATGTTATCATTGGTGTCCATTTTCACCTTCCACTTCATTAATATCTCGGTATGAGCAGATATTTTATCACTAGGGCCAAAGAAATGCATCATGGGTTTCCACCAGCGATTAATTGCTTCTTGCATCATTTTTCGTTGTATGGTTGTACCAGTAGCCATGTGAATTACACAATGATGACCATATTTTAAATGAAATGACTCTTCAATACAAATTCTTTCCAACGCCCTGCAATAGGGGCCATAACTACCTCTTGAATTGGCAGTTTGATTTACAATAGCACCAGCATCTACCAACCAAGAAATAAAGCATGAATCTGCCCAAGTGTAGGCTGGGTAATTAAATATATTGGAATATTTAGATTTGCCACTTATCAAATCATCAATCATTTGTTCACGTGACTTCCCGAGTGTTTCAGCTGCACTATAAAGCAATTGTGCATGCCCCACTTCATCTTGAACTTTAGCCATTAAGGCTAACTTTCTTTTGAAACCAGGGGCACGAGTTACCCAAGTGCCTTCAGGTAAAGCTCCTATTATTTCGCTATGGGCATGTTGTTCAATCATTCTAATAAGTTGCTTACGGTATAAATCAGGCATCCAATCTGATGGCTCTATTTTTTCTCCTCTTTCTATTCGTGCCTCAAAAACAGCAAGCAACTGAGGATCCTCATCTTCTACGTTTTTCGTTTGTAGTTTTTCAAAGGTATTTCCGCCTCCGTACATAGTGATTTTTTTTAAATTTATTTTTTTAAACCCTTTATTAACATTTGTGCTAATTCTGTACTCACCTTTTCTTGATCAATGCTTTCGGTGTGATTATACCATGTCGGCATCCAGTTAAGTGACGAAAACATAGTCATTACTGCAAGTTTAATATCTACCTCTGCAAATTCATCATCAGCGATACCTTGCTTAATCATTTTTTTAAATCGATTGATATAATTTATTCTTAATAATAAAAAGTCATGTAAATAAGCTGGACTTAAGTTACGATATTCATTAAAAAAAACTGCTGCTGATGCTAAATCCCGTGCAATAACTTTTGTGTGAGAAATAATTCCCAAACGAAGTTTTTCGCTAGCAGGTATATCTTTCTGCTCTACATTAATTAGCCCTCCTATAAATTCTGCGGCAATATCAAAGCATATTTTCCGAAGAAGTTCTTCTTTTGACCTTATGTGTGAATACAAGCTTGCAGCTTCAATTCCTAAAGAATTAGCTAAATCCCGCATTGATGTAGCAGCATAGCCACGGTCTTTAAACATTTCAGTAGCATGTAAATACACTTGCTCCTTACGCGATAAATTTTCTTTTATAAACATTTCTAAAAATACTGATAGCGACACACTATAAAGCTGATAAATATCATAAGTTTACTTCAACTTTATAATAATTACTAATTTAGCAATATATCATTGGCTTAGAATAATGAATGACAAAAATAATAGGGATTTTTTTTCTGTAAAGCAATTTTTTGATAAGATCAATCTAATTTTTCATAGTATTCTTGCACTCCCTTTGTTGGTGTTTGGGTGGTTATTTTTAGAAGCAAAAAATGGTAGATTTTCTGCTGTTGAAACCGCTGGGATGAATATAATTAACTTTATCTTGCCTTTTTTAATTTTGATAATAATTGGATTTTCATTTTTGGTTTTTAAAAAAGAATTAAAAAAAATAAACAATGAATTACCATTATCGAAAAAATTAGAGAGCTACTTAAAATGTGCATTGATGAAATTTGCGGGACTCGAATTCGCATTAGTTTTAAGTGTGTTGGGATACTATTTGACTTTCACAAATACATTTGTAGCTATGTTTATGATAATACTCGTTTTCTTTTCATTAAGTAAACCTACCCCGTATCGTATAGTTAATAATTTACAGTTGAAAGGTGAAGAAAGAGATATGGTTATTAATAAGGCTGAAAAAGACCAATCACATAAAAAATAGACTATAATAAATTCATGTATGAAACATTTTACACTTTGTATAATCAGTTTATGTTTGGGAAGTAATCTTTTTGCACAGGAAAAAATAAATCCTGTTGTAAAAAATTTTGGTGGTATTTATCCAATTCCTCATGCAACAGTAAAGACCGACCCTAATATAGAATACAAAATTATTATAGATGTGTTAACTGGAACTAAGAACCCTGCTGATACAGCATGGAGTTTAATTAACGTAGCTAGAATGTTAAACCTACACGCAGTAAGTGGTGCAAATATGAATACTATGGAAGTAGTATTAGCTGTGCATGGTTCAGCCACGTATACAATATTGAATAATGAAACTTATAGGAATCGATTTGAAGTAGACAACCCTAATATTCCTATTATTAAGGAGTTACAAGAAGCAGGAGTAAAGTTTACAGTATGTGGCCAGTCTATGCAAAGCAGGGGAGTAAAGCCAAATGAGTTATTCAATAAAATTGAAATTGCAACATCAATGTTAACAACTGTAACTACTTATCAATTGAAGGGTTATGCCTTTTTGAGGTTTTAGGTTAGATATTAGATTGGTAGCTGAATAGTAAATTCGGTGAATTTTCCAGATTCACTATTTACAATAATATTGCCTTTTAATAAATCTACAGCAATTTTAACTAGATATAACCCTAGTCCAGTTCCTTTAGAATAATCAGAAGCTCTAAAAAATATCTTAAATATGCTTTCATAATAGTCAGGATGAATACCTAGTCCATTATCACGAACTATTATGTTGGTCATATTGTCTTTTTCATACATATCAATATTTATATGATGAACTTCTTTTGAATTATTTTTTCTAAATATCAGAGCATTTTCTACTAAGTTCTCTATAATTATCCGTATAAGATTCTCATCAGAATTAAGGGTTAATTTATCTTTGATATTGAAGGTGTAATCTGTGTCTTTGTTATGATTAATATATTCCAATGAGTCTTTAATACTTATTAATAAAGCAGGAACATCAATATCTTGAGTTACTATTTGAGTATTCAATAGTTCATGCACATTAGTAAGTTTAGACAACAATTTATTCATATCATTGGCAGACGATTCAATTAAATTTAAATATTCTTTATCAGTAGAGTCTGGTATCATAAGTTTTGCTAATGAAGATAGCCCCTTTATTCTACTAATAGGACCTTTTAAATCATGAGAAGCATGATAAACAAAGGATTCAAGTTCCATGTTAGTTTTTTTAAGGTTAGCTATAGTTTTTGTTATTTTTTGATTTCGAGTTTCTACCTGTTCTTCAAGGCGACTATTCAATTCAATTAAATGGTTGTTGAGTGCTATAACATCTTTTTGTGATTGTTCTAATTCTTCATTCTTTTTTTTGATTTCATAAAGTTGTTGTTCAATTTTCATTGCATAATCTGAATTAACTTCCATTTTTTTCACTTGAATGTCTAGTTTTTTGTCATGCAATTGCTTACTAACATACATATTATGTTGATTATCAATATTTTCTAATCTTCTATTCGCTTCTTGATGTTTACTATAAATCATAACTAATTATCGTTTATGTAAAATTATATAACTAAGATTAGTTAAACCATCCTGTTTTTCACCCTAAGCACTAAAGTCTTTTAAGTAATGTGATTTCGGAAAATGGAAGGTAAATTTGCGAGATTCCTGTATTTGAAAAAGGGGATATATATTAATATCCCCTGCTCAGTAGAATAGTTTATATATAAATGTAGAAAAGGAATTTAATCCAGTATAACCAAGCCATGCTTGATGGCATATTTGATAATACCTGCTGTGGTATTTAGGTTTAGTTTCTCTAGAATATTTTTGCGGTAGGTCTCCACAGTTCGAGTACTAATATTCATTTTATGTGCAATTTCTTTATACACCAACCCATCGGATAAAAAACGTATTATTTCAATCTCTTTAGGTGTTATTTTCTTTTCAGAATTAGAAAACATAGCATTAATTAATATTTTAGAAGTTTTCTTACCATAAAAAGTATTTCCTTGTAATATTGTTTCTATCCCTGTAAGAATTTCCATTTCATTATCCATGGACTTCGCTATATACCCTTTGGCACCTGCTTCAATAGCTTCTTTTATATACATTTCATCTAGGTGCATAGACATTACAAGAAATTTAATAGATGGAATATTCTTTATAGCCTGTCTGCATAATTCAATACCATTAATGTCTGGCATTGTAATATCAGTAATTACTAGATCGAAATTAATTTTGTTAATTAGCTCTAATGCATTTTTTCCATTTATTGCATCATATATTTTAGCATGAGTAAATTCACTTTCAATAAGTAATTTCATCCCTTTTCGGACAATAGTGTGATCATCTACTAATAATATGTTTAGGACTTTATCACTCACTTATTTTATATTTTAATACAATTCTTGTTCCTTTTTTAATTTCAGATGATATTTCTAAATCAGCATCAATAGATATGGCTCTTTGTTTTAGATTTTCCAACCCTAATCCACTATCTTTTTTTAAATCAATATAAAATCCCTTACCATTGTCTGATACCGTGATTATATGATAATTATCTTTAGAATCAAATGTAACTTCCAAAAAAGTTGCACTTGAATGCTTAATTACGTTGTTAATTGACTCTTGAATAATTCGATATATGATCCTGTCTTTTTCTCCACATAGTTTTATTTTAGGGCTAACCGTTAACTTAGTGTCAATATACAATGTATTTTTAATATCTGACAACATTTTTTCGACTGCTATTATCAGACCATAGTCTTCTAATACTCTTGGTAATAAATGTTTAGAGATTCTACTAGTTTCTACATTGGCTTCATTTACTATAACTTTAATATCTTGAACTTTCTTCTTTATTTCATTACTTAAACCCTTATTATTTTCTAATGCAGCTAAGGATAACTTGGCAGCTGTTAAAATTTGACCTAGACCGTCATGCAATTCAGATGAAATGCGATTTTTCTCTATTTCTTCTCCTTCAAATTGAGCCCTAAGTGTGCGCTTTCTTTCTTTTTCTAACTGTAGTTCTGCATTTTTTCGGTCTGTAATATCTTGAACAGTCCCCACTGAAGTTAATGGACTTCCTTTATCATTATATATTGTTTCTCCTCTTTCAGAAAGGTATCGAATTGTTCCGTCTGGAAGTTTAATTCTATGATCTACAGCATAAGGTCCTTGGTTTTTTATTGAATTAGTAAAAGTTTTGTCTACAAGACTTTTGTCATCAGGATGAACCATTTTTAAAAAATTATCATAGGTAGGTTCAAAATCATTAGGTGAAAGATTAAAGATATTATAACTCTGATCAGACCATATTATTTTTCCTGATTCTATATTAAGTTCCCAATGACCTATTTTTCCTAACTCTTGAGCTTTTATTAATTTCTCCGTTTGAGATTTATATTCTTCATTGAGTAGTGAGTATTCTAGATTTTGATTTTTCAGAATAAAAGTTTTTTGTTGAACAAGTTCCTCAAGGTTATCACGATGTGATAATAGCTCTTTATTGATTTCTATTAATTTTTCTTTTTGATGATGATTTTCAATGTATACAGTAACATTGTTTGCGAAATTATGTAATGCAGATAGCAAGTCTTTTGGAAATGACGAATTTGTTTTAAATGCTATACTGCCATAATTATTTTGAAATGTGCCAATAGAAATTACATTTAAATTAGTTTTTTCACTTAATAAGCAAGAATAATTTTCTGAGTTTTCAAAAAACTTGCATTTATTACATCTATTATCTATTAAATTTCCTAAGGGTTTTTTTTGATCTCTTAAACATATCAGCACACTTTCAACGTTATTTATACTATTAAAAGCTTCAAGAATAAATTCAATAAATTTATTGCCATAAGGTATTACTGGAAGTATATTTCCATATGTAATAATTTGGTTTAATACACGAATATGTTCCTTTGCGGAATAATTTTTCATAGCTTTTTTATGTCCTCAAAAAGATGTGTTTTATTAATTTAATCTTTCTATACTAGTTGAGGAAGTATTAAGATGTCAAATTAGATATGCAATCAATAAGCCTAATAGACATCCATTATCATAGTGTTTAATTATTTTCTTCTAAATATTCTTCAGGTTTCAAATAATATGGATTTTTCACAATTTGACTTTTTATAATCATATATGGATGAACTTTCAAGCAATTGAGTATTGTAGCACCATCAAATTTATTAGCATCGTATTGACATATAGCTGTTATGGGGTGTGTTACTACCACTCGATTTATTAATGATTCATATTCCATTAATCTTTCCGAACCAGAAATATTGTCTAATGCCCAAATCATTTCACCACTTATTCTTGCTGATGAATAATTATTTTTTTTAGAATCATCGTAGAGTTGACGTAGCTTGTTAAGCATATTTTCTGGAATAAATTCACCAGTAGGGCAGTAAGCTTCTGTTGTACTTGATAGTATTATCTCATTTTCTGATATTGATACACCAGCACTTCTAAGCCAATTATCCATTTCTTCTTTATTCATATCATAAGCTAAGTAAGAAACCTGTTCTTTTTCTTTTACTCCTGCTTCAAGAAATTTGGAAATGACTCTTGCTCTTTCTTCTTCATTATTATAGATAAGGCACATGTGAGTTCCTTCAGGAAAAGGCTCTGCTGTAAAACCAAGATTGATATTTTTATGTTCTTTACACATATATATTAATTGGAATAAACTATGAAATAGGAAAAATTCAGCATGTTTATCAAACTAAAAAGTTATGAAAAAATAACGTAACTATAAAAATTGATGTGATATTTTTTGGTAAGCATATCTCCAAATATAATAACATTAATCATGTTGTCATTTTAAGAATTACAGTTGTTCCTTTTCCTACTTTTGAAATAATTTCTAAATCTGCATCTATAGATAATGCTCTTTGTTTTAAATTCTCTAATCCTAAACCAGTTTTTTTAAAATCTGTTTTGAAGCCCTTTCCATTATCTGATACAGTGATGGTATAATAATCATCGATTACGTCAAAAATTACTTCTAGATAAGTAGCGTTAGAATGCTTTATTGCATTGTTAATAGACTCTTGAATAATTCGGTATATAATTCGGTATTTTTTTTCGGATATTTTTACATTAGGGTTTACTGTAAAAAGTGTATTAATATCCATTGTATCTTGAATTTCTGCCAATATCTTTTCTACTGCTACAATTAGTCCGTAGTCTTCCAGTACTCTGGGTAATAAATGTTTAGAAATTCTGCCAGTTTCAATATTTGCTTCATTTATGATATTTTTAATATCATTTATTTTCTTTTTAACATTATCATTCAACTCATTTTTATTGCCTAATGCAGCAAGAGAAAATTTGGCAGCTGTTAATATTTGGCCTAAACCATCATGTAGTTCAGCAGAAATACGATTTTTTTCTCGCTCTTCTCCATCAAACTGTGCTCTAAGAATATACTTTCTTTCTTTTTCTAGTAGTAATTGAGTTTCTCTACGTTCCGAACTTTCTATTGATAATGAAATAATGTTAGCAATAAAAAAAGCAAATTGTTCGTCTTCTATTTCCCATTCTCTCTTTTCTCCTACATGTTCAAAACAAAGTACTCCAATGTTTTTACCATGTATTTGAACAAGGATATTTATTACAGATTTTATTTTTAATGGTTTAAAGTAATCTTTAGTAAATTCATTGGTGTACTTATTAGATTGTGCATCATGTGCAACAATAGATCTATTATCTAAAATTGTTTTAATAAAAACAGGATAATCAACCTTTTTTAATACTACGCCCTTTTCATATGAGTTTTCATTTTGTACGTATAGAATTTCACATTTTAATTCGGTGAAAGAATTTTGGAAGCGCCAAAATCTAACTCTTTCAACTTCTAATGTCATGGAAGCTGTTTTAGTAATTATTCGAAGGGCAGATTTTAAATTGTCTTTTTTAAGTGTGGAAAGCTCTAGTAGTATTTTTTTATGGTCAAGTAATTTTTTATTTCGTTTTATTAATACTTCTTGATTTTTTACTAAAACTGCGTTTTGGGCAATAAATTCCTCATTTAGAGATAAATATTCTTTATTTTGTTTTGCTAGATTTTCATTTTGTTCTTGTATTGTTTGTTCGGCTTCTCTTCTATTAGTGATGTCCTCTATCATTGTTAAGTGGATAGGTCTTCCATTTGTATCTTTTCCTAAGGATTTAACTGTAATGGTTGTGTAAGCTAATTTATTGCCTTTTAATATGAAGCGTTTATCTATTGTATATTTAGATATTTTACCAGAATGAAGCTGTTTCATTAGCTTTAAGTCTTGTGTAATATCGTCAGGGTGAGTAATGGATTTCCAGTCTAAATTTTTAACTTCTTCTTTAGAGATTTTTAAAATATCAGCAAAGTAATCGTTGACTTCATATAAGATGCCATTCTGAGAATCGTTAATTGCCAATCCTAAAGGAGCTTCGTTAAACATTATTTCAAGTCTAGCATCTCTAAGTAATTTTTCTTTTTTTAATTCTAGTTCCTGAGTAATGTTTTTAATGATACCAAAACCATACAATATTTTATTATTGGCATCTCTAACAAAAGTGGAGGATAACTCTACCCAGATAGTACGACCACTTTTAGTAATATATCGTTTTATAGTAGTATAGTTTTGTATTTCACCTTTTATTACTTGCTCATTAAGATTTATTGTAGTCTGAATATCGTCAGGATGAGTAAAATCAGCTGGAACCATTGATAATAGTTCTTTTTCACTATACCCAAGCATTTCACAAAATGCATTATTGACCTTTAGTATTTTTTTGTTTAGCGTAACAAACGCTATTCCTACATTAGCATGATCAAAAAGACTTTGTAATTTTTTGTCACCTTCTATTACTTTTATTTCAGCTTCTTTACGTTCTGCGGTTTCTGTAGCTAAAGAAATAATAGTAGCAATTGAAGTAGCAAATTGTTCCTCATCCAATTCCCATTTTCTCTTTTCCCCTATATGCTCAAAACAAATTACGCCTACATTTTTCCCTTGTTTTTGAATAAATACATCAAGCATTGATGTTATCCCTAAAGGGGTTAAGTAATTTTCAGAAAATTCTTTGGTAAACTTATTAGTATGTGCATCATGAGCAACAATGGCTTTATCTGTTAATAATGCTTTAAAATAGTTGGGATAATCTTTCTTTTTTAATGTTAACCCCTCTTCAAATGAATTATTATTTGCATTATATAATATTTCGCATTTAATTGTATTCATAAAATCTTTATAAACCCAATAGCTTACCCTTTTAACATTCAGTGTTTTAGAAGCTGTTTTTAAGATTTTTTCAATAGTTTTTACATAGCTTGTTTCTTTTAGGGTTGAGAGTTTTAATATAACTTCCTTATGTTTTAGGAGTTTTTTATTTCTATTTATTAGTATTTCTTCATTTTCAGATAATTTTTCGTTTTGTGATTTATATTCTTCATTAAGTGCTAAATACTCTTTATTTTGATTATATATATTTATATTTTGTTCTATTAATTCTTGTTCTTGTGTTTTTTGTTTACTGATGTCTCTTGCAGCTGCATATATTTGATCTGTTTTTTCATCGAAAGCAGCTGACCATAATAGCCATTTGTACTTTCCATTTTTACAGCTATATCTATTTACGAAATTGATAGTATTTACACCTTTTGAAAGCTTTTTTACTTCTAAAAGAGTAGCTTCTTTATCTTCTGGATGAATAAATTCTACAAACGATTTTGACAGCAATTCCTTTTCTTTGTATCCTAATACCTCTGAAAATTTAGGATTAATTTTTTTGAAAAAAGTATCAGTACCAGCAATACATAACATGTCCATTGCAACAGAAAAATATTTTTCGAATTGTTTTATCTCTTGCAATGAACTTTGTCTTTCAATAAAAGAGCCCACTTGAGTTCCAATAAAAGATAAAATTTCTAAATCATATTCATCATAGGCATTATCGTTGTTAAAAGACTGTGCAGCTAATACTCCTACTACACGATGTTCAGACATGAGAGGAACTCCTATCCAGGAATTAATTTTTTCACCATATAAGGTTAATTTATGTTCTTTATAAAAGGGAATAAATTCATCTTTATTTAAAAACAGCCCCTTTTTTGTTTTTATGATATATTCTGAAAGACCATTTCCAGCTATTCTTTCCTGAGTTATATCATTTTTTTTATTATTTCCTGTTTGATGAAAAAAAATAGTATTCGTGTTCTTAACATCATCGTACTTAGAAACATAAAAATTACTAAATGGTTTAACGGTTTGTAGCTCAATATATATATGCCTACAAAAATCATTAATATTTATATTGCTATTGAGTTTGCTTGAAATAGAATTAATTATATTATTTTTTACTTCATGTTTTTTTTGTGCTGTGACATCTAGTACAGTACCTACTGAAAGTATAGGGTCACCATTTTTGTTGTATGTGGTTTCACATTTTTCAGATACATAGCCTATTGTTCCGTCAGAAAATTTTAACCTATGTTCTATTTTATAAGGTTTTTTAGTTTCTAAAGATGTGGTATAGGCATTGTTCACCATATCTCTATCATCAGGATGAATTACATTTAAAAAATTATCATAAGTAGGTTCAAATTCATCAGGCGAAAGTTTGAATATTTTATAGATTTGTCTAGACCAAATTAATTTTCCAGAAACTATATTGAGTTCCCAGTGACCAATATTTCCTATCTCTTGTGCTTTGTTTAAATTTTCATTTTGTAGTTTATACTCTTTGTTTAGTGTATTTATTTCGTCATAAGCTTTTTTAAGCTCTGAATAGCTTCGTTCTAATTTTTCTTCACTAGATTTTATCTTTATTTCTTTGGATACTAACTCCGTAATATCCATGCTAGTACCATAAAGTATTTTTACTTTATTATTTCTATCTAGCTTTACATTTCCGTATGTATTGATGTATTTAATATTTCTGTTTGGTGTAATAATTTTTTCCCGAAAATTGAAAGGCTTCTTAATATTAAGTATTTTGTAAATATTTTTTTTAACTTTTTCTACATCATTATCAGGATACATTTTTTGTATAAAATCATCTAGTGAAAGAGAAGGTTTATCTTTAGTGACTTCAAAAATATCATAAAGTTTATCTGACCAGATAACAACATCATTTATTACATCCCACTTCCATGTTCCTATTTTTGCTAAATTTTGAGAATCCAATATAAGTTCATGTTCAATGTCTATTTGTTCCTCCTCTAGTAATATTCTATATTTCTCAACAGCTCCTTCTATTGCTAGAGGTAACCTATGTATTCGATCTTTCAGAACATAATCCCAAGCTCCTTGTTTCATGCAATCCACAGCTTTTTCATCGTTGAGTACTCCTGTAACAATAATAAATGGGATATTTAATGACTTTCCTTTTGTCCACTCCATCACATTAATTCCAGTAAATTCAGATAGCTGATAGTCGGACAAAATCATGTTTGGATTATAGCTATCTAATGCTTCAACGATATCTTTCTTTTGAGATACTACTTTTGTTATGTAGGGTATTGCTATATTTTTCAAATGGATTTGAATGAGTTCAACATCCATTAAATTATCCTCTATTATTAATATATTCAGTGATGAAATATCTTTATACATAGAACTATATATTTAAGCAATTATAAATTGATGCATTTAGGTAAGATCAAAAAGATGAATCTTAACAATGAAATGAGTTATTAAATATTAAACACCCAATTTAATAAATTGTGGTAGATTATCATGGAAAAATCCATTTAAAATTTCTGGTAAAAAGTTACATTTAGTTAATAAATTTAGTATTTTTTCAGAATAATTAATGTCTCCAAACTTGATTTGTGAGATTTTTTATAAGTATTCATCTTAAAAAATGCCATGAAAAAGAGTAGTAATATTGAGTTTGAAGGATTAGAATCGAATATAGAAGTTCGTAAAGAATTGAATGATTTCATTTCAAAATATCAGATTACTGTAGAGGATTCTACAAGGATTCAAAAGGTTATTACACCACTTATACTGGGTTCAATAAAAATGATGATTGAAGATTTTTATATTTGGCTTAAGCCTATGCCAGAGTTTGGGCAATTTTTTGGTGCTAACACTGAACTTCTGGAACGTGTAAAAAATAAGCAGGAAGAATACTGGATAGATTTATTGAACAACCCTATCAACGAAGAGTTTTATAAGAGTAGAGTGAACTTAGCACAAGCTCACGCAAGAATCGATTTACCACTCGATTCTTATTTTGCTAGTTTAGCATTTTTTATGAATTGGGTGTTAGACAAATGTAGTGATGAAGTAACTGCTACAGGTAAAAAAATAAGTGTAGCAAAGAAAGAGGATATGATTAATGCTATGCATAGCTTTAACAAAATTATGCAGATTGATCAGGCTATAGTAGTAGATAACTACGTAAGTATGACAAATGCAAAGCTGAATGAGCTCATTAATCGTCAGGCTTATACAATTGCTCAATTAGCTACTCCTATTGCCATCTTGGCACAAGATGTTTTGTTGGTCTCTATAATTGGAATGATAGATTCTAATAGAGCTCAGGAAATAATGGAAACTACTCTTAATAAAATTGTAGAAACAACGTCAAGGGTTACTATTATTGATATCGCTGGAGTTGACATAGTAGATACAGCCATTGCTAATCATATCATAAAAATGATTCAGGCAATTCAACTCATGGGTTGTTCTTGTATTTTATCTGGGGTTTCTCCAACTATAGCTCAAACAATAGTTCAATTAGGTATCGACTTGAGAGGCATAACTACTAAATCGGTATTAAAAGATGCTGTTGAGGCTGCTTATGTAATTACAGAAATGAATAAGAGTTCTAAATAGTGTTAAACTCATGAGTGACAGCATTTCTTCTAATATGATTAATAATTTATTGATTGTTAATCTAGATGAGAATCTAGATGATGATTATTTTTTAAACCTAGAAGAAATAATACTAAATCAATTGCGAAATAAATTTGTAATAGGAGTTGTTTTAGATTATTCCAAAGTGCAAATATTGGATTATGATTTGGCTAATAAAATGCTGAATTTAGTTGAGATGATAAAACTAATGGGTTTTGAATCTGTAATCACGGGGTTAAAACCGGAGGTTGTAATGACTCTTATTAGCTTAGGTTTGGATAACTTAGAAATCACCACAAAACTTAATCTTGATCTTGGGATAAATTATATTCAAAATCTACAGCAACCATCTTTGTCGACTGAAGATGATGTAAATCTAGACGAAGGAAATGACATTGAATAAAGAAAAAATTAGTATTTGGGCTGATTCTGATGTTGAATATGCTGTAAACAGAACAAATCTGATAGCACATAATTTTGGTTTTGCAGATAGAGAAAGAAATGTATTAACTATTATGGTGAGTGAGTTAGCTAGAAATATTTATAAATATGCAAAAACAGGTGTAATAGTTATTCAAAAAATAGAAAAGAACAACAAAAAAGGATTGGAAATTATTGCTGAAGATAATGGACCAGGTATAAGTGATATTGAATTAGCACTAAAGGATGGATATAGCTCCAATGGCACATTAGGTTTGGGCTTGGCAGCAGTGAAAAGAATGTCTGATGAGTTTGTTTTTGATGAAACAAGAAATATTGGTACAAAAATTAATGTAGTAAAGTGGCTATGATTGAGTACTTTACATATATTAAACCTCTGATAAATGAAGATGAATGTGGAGACATTTGTTTAATGCTTGATTCAGAAGATGTTTTTTTTGCCGCTCTTATAGATGTCTTAGGGCATGGCAAAGAAGCTCAAATACTAGCACTTCGTTCTATTGAGATTATTGAAAATAATTATTTTGATGATATTCAAAAAATAGTAGATGTACTGCACGAAAAAATTAATCGCTCTAGGGGCTTGGTTGGTAGTTTTGTTCAAATCAATAAAAAAACAGCTGAGTTAACTTATTTAGGAGTTGGGAATGTTTCAGGAATACTATTAGGAGACAATAATCATCGTTTTGTTAATAAAGAAGGTATTATAGGTCAAAATATATCCAGACATAGAATTGAAAAATTAGTATTAAAGGATAAGGATCTTATTCTTCTATATTCCGATGGAATTCCTGAAAAAATTAATTTTAAACTAAACGATGACTTTGAAACCAAATCAGCAAAAATAATTGCTCGTGAAATAGTAGATAATTATAGCAGAGGAAATGATGATAGTACTTGTTTTGTGTTAAAATTTAGCTCTCAAAATTAATGTCAAAAAATGGCAATATTGACAACTTTATAAATCTTGGAAAGATTCAAGTTAAAAAGGCTAAGTACATCCTGAATGTTCAAAAAAAAGTTTTTAGCCTTCTACAAGATTTAAGTTATTCTAAATTTAGAGCTACTCATATTACTAGTTTGTTTTTAAGTGTATGTAAGCATTTTTTTGCTAAAGAAAATATGCTATCAATCCAGATAGGGTTTAATAAAAGAGAATGTTATTATTTAGAATTTATTTTTTTTTTACGAGATGAAATTCAAGAATTATCTTTGCTAGATAATATCGAAAAAGTTTTTTGTTTAAAGGAATATTCTGTGAATGGTCATCAAGGTAATGGAATAACTTTAGGAGTAAAATATGAAAATGAGAATCTATTGAAAGATGATTTACTAATTCTTTCACTAAGAGAAAAGATCGAAACAAAAACCCATGATGAACTTTTAGATCAATTAAAAGAGACAAATAAAAAAATGGAAATAAGTCTACAAAAAGAAGAAGAGGTGAATAGCGAGCTAGAAGCTTTTAGCTATTCAGTATCTCATGACTTAAGAGCTCCATTGAGGCATATGATTGGGTTTGCTGAGTTGTTAAAAAAGCATGTGGTTTCTGATGATGAAAAAATAAGTAGGTTCATAGATAATATATTATTGTCTTCGAAAAGAATGGGAAGTTTGATTGATGATTTGTTGCATTTTTCCAGAACAGGAAGAGCCACTATTTCTCCACGACAGATAGATGTTAATGAACTTATTCCTAAAATAATTAAAGAGTTAACGCCCCCAAATAGTAGTAGAAAAATAGATTGGGTTATAAACAAACTACCTGTAATTACTGCAGACTATGCTTTAATAGGTTTAGTTTTTCAAAATTTGATATCGAATGCTATTAAGTATTCTGGAAAGAAAGAGACTTCTGAAATTGAGATAGGCTCATATACTGAGAATAATGAACACCATGTGTTTTTTGTAAAAGACAATGGAGCAGGTTTTAATATGGAATATTCTGATAAGTTATTTGGTGTGTTTAGTCGATTACATAGATCCGATGAATTTGAAGGAACTGGAATAGGCTTAGCCAATGTTAAAAGAATTGTACATAAGCACAATGGAGATGTTTGGGCAAAAGGGAAAGAAAATCAAGGAGCTACATTTTATTTTAAATTACCTATTAACTAATAAATCACCGTTATGAATAATTTTGGACCTTTATTAATTGCTGAAGACAATGATATGGATTTAGAATTGGCTTTAGAAGCACTGAAATCTTTAAACTTGGCTAATGAAATTGCTGTAGTTAGAGATGGAGTAGAAGCTTTAGACTTTCTTTATTGTAGAGGGGAGTATAAGGATAGAGAACCATTGAATCCAGTAGTAGCACTATTGGATATTAAAATGCCTAAGGTTACTGGTATTGAGGTATTGGAAACCATTAAAAAAGATAAAGATTTACAAAACATTCCAATAGTAATGCTTACCTCTTCTAGTGAAGACATTGACGTTCGTAAATGCTATGATTTAGGTGCAAATGCTTTTGTGGTAAAACCAGTTGATTTTGACCAATTCAATAGTGCTGTAAAAGAAATTGGTTTATTCTGGGGAGTTTCTAATAAAACACCTAACTAGAGAATGTTCTTCTTAAGATAATTTGTTTCATAGGGTTATTCCAAAACTAAATGCATTCAATTGTGGACCTTTATCTTTCACAAATAATTCGCTAATATCGTAATTAATAAATATATCTGTCCCGCGAAACCCTAATTGTAGTCTTGCACCGTATCTCCAATTGTTTAGGTAGAAACTATCTTTGTCTTTATCCTTTTTCTTATCACCATTTTCTTCGATAACATATTTTGAATAACTATCAATTTTGTATCCTGCATATCCGCCAATACCAACTCTGAATCCACGATGATAACGGTTTTTATGGCCATCATCCCACTTATCCCATTTTTTTGAATTATAATGGTGACTTTCTCCAAAATCAATTATAGGAATTAAGCTAACATTAAGATGTGTAGTAGTGAGTTTACTTTTAACATAATCTAAGCCAGTGGCATCTTCTATAAAAACGGTACTTGCAGCATTTTTTTGCATTCTAATTTTATCGTTTTCAAATTTGAAATTGTTCCACGAAACATTTGCACCATATTCCAAAAATATTTTTCCAGAAATTTGGCTTTTGTAGTTTGTTCCTACAGCGAAATACCATGAACCCCAAGGTCGAATGGAATAAAGCTCATTATTTTCATTTGGAAATTTCCCTTTTTCTAAATAATTATTCATTCCTACATCAAAATTGAAAAAGTGACGTGTCCTATGTCTTTTTATCAGGGTTCTATTGTCTATAGTATCTTTCTTTTCAAGAGGATCTTCATTTTTTATTGCAGTTGTAGAATCTTTCAAAAATTGATCTTCTGATTTATTTTCAACAATACTGTCAGCTTTCTCAAGTTTTATTTTGAGATCTTTTGCTATAGCGTTAAGATCATATTTTTCAAGTGATGATAAGTCTTCTTTATCATTTATGTAAAACACGATTTTACTTTCCCCTCCAAAATTAACAATTACGGTATCTTTTGTTGAAGACCTCTGTGCTTGTGAAAACTTAGGAAGAAGTATTGGTATTAATGTTATTATTATAATGAAGTATCTCATGATTATTAATTGTTAGTGTTATTAGAGTGCTATTTATTTTTGAGTTTGTTGCTTGTTATTGAAATTATCTAGACTTAAAAAATCATCTTTTACAGCTCTTAATTGACTTAAACCAATTTCTGATGATTTGGCATTTTTTGCAAAAGCCACAATCTTCCCAAATACTCTATTTTTCTCATTATTTTTTCTTGATGTATCAACTTTTACAACTGGTTCAAGATTATAAACAATGGTTATAGATGAATTTGTAGATATTTCATAGTCTTTTTGACTTTCACTTACTGTCTGAATATCTTCTAAATTAGCTTCTAATAAGTTGGTGATAGCTTTATTGTTTTTTAGAACTTCAGCGTCATTAGTTTGATCATACTTTTGTTGTTTGTAATCAACTTTAAGTGTATGTGAGGTATTATCAATAGTAGGAGTAGTTTTGTTTTTTATATCAGGATATGTATTTATATTTTTTTTATCTATTTTACCTTCTTTAACACTAGAAGTAGTGTTTCGAGAATCGTTGTTAACTACCTGATTATTGGGTTTTGTGTTGGCACTTTTTTTAGCAGAGCTAGTATTATTATCTACTTGATTTACTTTCGAAATTTTAATACTATTATCAATATTACTACCCACTTTTAAATAAGCAATAGATATTATAAAAACTAAGAGAATGCTTGCTGCAACACTCACCCAAACTAAAACTTTATTGTTTTCACCTTTTTTTAATTCTCCTTCCAGTTTTTGCCATACAGCTTTAGAAGGTGTAGTTCTGTGAAACTCTAATTTTTCTTTAAAAAGCCTATCTATATTATTCATGGTGAACTAATTTTTTGATAACCATATTTTCACTTTTTAATAACATACTCTGTAACATTTTTCGAGCTCGGCTTAATTGTGATTTTGAGGTGTTAATAGTTATTCCTAACTGTTCACAAATTTCTTTATGTGAGTAACCCTCAATTGCATAAAGGTTAAATATTGTACGATATCCTACAGGTAAATCTTCAATCATTTTCATCAAATCTTCGGCTTCAAGACGAGTACTTAATGTATTGTAATCAGGCTCTTTGTCAGCTTTTTCAATATCTACTTCCAAATACATGCTTTTATTTCTTCTTAAATATGTTAAAGATTCGTTCACCATTATCCTACGTAACCAACCATCAAAACTGCCTTCTTTTTTAAATTGATCAATTTTACTAAAAGCTTTCATAAACCCTTGGATCAAAGTATCCTCAGCTTCATTTCGTTCTTTGATATATCGCATACATGTTGCTAACATTCTGCTTGAATATTTCTTATATATTGAAGCCTGTGCTTTAGAATCACCTTTCCTGCACTTTGCAATCAACTCATCTTCTGTAATTGATTTATGAATTTTAAGATCCATTTATTTTCTGTTCATTTAGAAGATGCAGATAGTGATTAGAAGGTTGCATCGAGTATAAAAAATAACATTACGTATTTTGAAAGAGACTACGCAATTACCCTACAGTTATAACGTGTTATAAACATTTAGAGTTATTGAGCTTTATTATCAATCATTTAGTATTTGTCTTCTTGTGTAAAGGATTAACCTTTTAAATCCCAGTAATTATTTTCATATTAGGGCATTATTTAAACAATTATTAAAATGAAGAAAGCCTTCTTATTACCTGTATTTATAGTGCTTTTGATTTCTCCATCTTTATCTCAGGTGCAAAAATCACCAGATAGAACAGAAGGAGATGGTCCATGGAAACAACTTATTATTCGTGGGGTAACCTTAATAAATGGTAATGGAGCACCTCCAACAGGTCCTGTGGACATAGTAGTTGAAAATAACATTATTAAAAATATTAAAACTGTAGGTTATCCAGGTGTAAAAATCGACCCTTTAAGGCGACCACAATTAATTGAAGGGGGTAAAGAATTAGATGCCAGCGGAATGTATTTGCTACCTGGTTTTATAGATATGCATGGTCATATTGGAGGTGAGTCTCAGGGGGCAGGAGCTGAATATGTATTTAAGTTATGGATGGCACATGGAATTACTACAATAAGAGAACCTGGTAGTGGAAATGGAATTGATTGGGTACTTGAACATAAGGAAAAGAGTAAGAATAATACTATCACAGCTCCTCGTATTTATGCCTATACTTCATTTGGACAAGGAAGCAAGGTGCCAATAAGTACATCTGAAATGGCACGTTCCTGGGTACAAAATAATGCAAAAAAAGGATCGGATGGAATTAAATTTTTTGGAACAGGTCCTGAAATTATGAAGGCTGCCCTAGATGAAAATAATAAATTGGGTTTGGGGTCAGCCATGCATCATGCTCAAATGGCTGTTGCCCGTTGGAATGTAGTTAATAGTGCTAAGGCTGGGCTTACTTCTATGGAGCATTGGTATGGTTTACCAGAAGCATTATTCGAGGACAGAACAGTACAACATTATCCAGTAGACTACAATTATAATAATGAGCAACATCGATTTAGTGAAGCAGGTAGGCTATGGCAGCAAGCTGCAAAGCCAGGTTCAGCACACTGGAATAAGGTGATGAATGAACTATTAGCGTTGGATTTCACTCTAGACCCTACGTTTAATATATATGAAGCGAGTAGAGATTTGCAACGTACCAGAAGATTGGAATGGCATGAAACGTATACTTTGCCATCGTTATGGGAGTTTTATCAACCAAGTAAAATTTCACATGGATCATATTGGCACTACTGGGGTACAGAAGAAGAGGTAGCTTGGAAAAAGAATTACAGGCTATGGATGACCTTTGTGAATGACTATAAAAATAGAGGTGGTAGGGTAACTACAGGTTCTGATTCTGGATTTATTTTCCAATTATATGGATTTGCTTATATACGTGAATTGGAATTATTACGTGAAGCAGGATTTCACCCTTTAGAAATTATTCGTTCAGCCACACTTAATGGGGCAGAAGCATTGGGGGTAGACCGTCAATTAGGAAGTGTTGAAGTAGGTAAACTAGCTGATTTTGTAATTGTGGAAGAAAATCCTATTAAGAATTTAAAGGTGCTGTATGGTACAGGTGCTATAAAACTAACAGAAGATAATGAAGTGGTTAGGGTAGGAGGTGTGAAATACACGATAAAGGATGGTATTATTTATGATGCTAAAAAATTGCTTGCTGAGGTAAAAGAAATGGTAGATAAGGCTAAGGAAGAATCGGATTATAAAATCACTCAGCCAGGTTTAGAGTGAATGTGGTTTAGTAGTACGTTGAGTATATTTATGGAAATTAATGATTTTTTTCTAGAATATCCTTAAACTCTTCCAACCCTTCACTCCCAATTTTTTCAATACAGTATAGGTTAGGTAGTGTAGCTACTTCAGGCATGTTAGGGTCAATGATGTACTTTGGAATTTCATTATTAATGTAATTGATTAGTCCAGCAGCAGGATATACTGCCATAGAAGTACCAACAACTACAAAAATATCAGCAGTCATTGCTTCTTGAATAGCCACATCCATCTTAGGAACCATTTCTCCAAACCATACGATATGTGGCCGTAGTTGTGATTTTTTTTCACATAAATCTCCTATGTTTAATTCCCAACCATCTAAATCATACACTAAATTTTCATCTAAAGTACTTCTAGCTTTTAATATTTCTCCATGTAGGTGGATTACATTGGTTGAACCAGATTTTTCATGAAGGTTGTCAATGTTTTGAGTGATGATGGTTACTTCGTGTTTTTGTTCCAATTCAGCCAGTATTTCATGACCACGGTTGGGCTTAGAGTTTAATGTGTTTTTTCTTCTTTCATTATAAAAATGTAGGACGAGTTCTGGATTTGCTGCCCAGCCTTGAGGAGAAGCTACTTCCATTACATCATGCCCTTCCCACAACCCATTAGCATCACGAAAAGTAGGTATGCCACTTTCAGCACTGATACCTGCCCCTGAAAGTACAACTATTTTCATAATGTGATCAGATTATGACGTATGATCCATGCTTCACTAATAGTTAATAAAAAAACTATTTAACACTTATTGATTAGCTTTATGCTCTTGCTCGTCTAGAAAACTTTTTTCGATGTAGGAGAGTTCAATAGCAAGTAAGCCTCTAGATATAGCTCCATCCAGATAGCTTTCATGACTCAATTCAGGATTTACTTCTTGCAGAAAACGATCTAAATAATTGTTAATCTCTGTACGTAGCTCTTTTTGGTTAATGCTAAGATCTTTGATTTTTACTTGAAATTCCAATATATTTTTATGGAATTCGTTGCAATTTTTCACGATGTCTAAATGAGTAGTGGTTACACTATCGTTCGATTCCACCAAACCATTAATTTTTAAAACTTTGAAATCGTTAAATTCCATTTGTCGATTAGCTATTTCAAACATTTTAACTTCTTGTTCATTGTGATTCCCTGAACAGCTAAAAATAATGATGATAAAAAGAAGACCGATAAAATTTTTCATAATAGTTTATTATTCGTTTAATGTAAATATAAACATTTCTTCATTTAATGTGAGTACGTTTCGTGAAATACGTACTTCTTAAACTCATAGTTACAATTTCTATTTTTTCTTTTTTCCACCTCTCCCTTTTTTCTCGGGTGCATTTGCTGCAAGCTCAATACACTCTTCTAATGTTAACTCTTCGGGTACCTTTCCTTTGGGGATTTTTACGTTTTTCTTTCCTGCTTTAATATATGGCCCATACCTTCCATTAAGTACTTGAATATCTGGGTTTTCATCCCATGTTTGGATATATTTATTGGCTTCGGCTATTAATTTTTCTTTAACTAATTCAATGGCTCTTTCTTCATCAATAGTATAAGGATCATCGGTTTTAGGAATTGAGACAAAAAGCTTATCGTATCGTAGGTATGGACCAAATCTACCTATAGCAGCACTAATTTTTACATCTTCATAGTGTCCCACATCACGTGGTAATTTAAATAAATCTAGAGCTTCTTCAAATGTGATTTTTTCAATAAATTGACCTTTTCTTAGGCTTGCATATTTTGGTTTTTCATCACTTCCTTCAACTAATTCTCCTATTTGAGCCATAGGGCCAAACTTACCAAGTCGTACGATTAATTTTTTACCACTCTTTGGATCAATACCTAGTTCACGGGACGTATCGATATCCTTTCTTTCAATATTACTAGTAACTTCTACTCGACTATGAAATTCTCCATAAAAATCAGAAATCATTTTATCCCATTTTTTTGAGCCATTAGCTATATTGTCAAATTCTTTTTCAACGTCAGCAGTGAAAGAATAGTTAGTTACATTTGGAAAATGTTCTACTAAAAAGTCAGTAACGACCATGGCAATATTAGTTGGAAAAAGCTTACCTTTTTCCGCACCAGTTATTTCTATTTTTTCTGAGCTAGTAACAGTATTATCAGCTAGACTTAACACCTTATATTTTCTTTCCTTACCATCTCTATAATCCTTTTGAACATAATCTCTTTTCTGGATAGTGGAAATAGTAGGGGCATAAGTAGATGGTCTGCCAATACCCATTTCTTCTAATTTTTTCACTAAACTAGCTTCAGCATATCTAGCAGGAGGTCGAGAAAAAGTTTGGCGACCATTCATTTCTTTCAAGTTTAAAATTTCCCCCTTTTCTAAAGGAGGAAGCATGCCTTTTTGTTCATCGTCTTGTTCATCATCCGAAGACTCAGTATAAACTTTTAAAAAGCCTTCAAATTTCACGACTTCTCCCTGAGCAACTAAATTTTGTGATGCAGTAGAAATAGCTATAGTAGCAGTGGTTTTTTCTAATTGAGCATCTGCCATTTGAGAAGCAATGGCACGTTTCCATATTAAATCATATAAACGTTCTTCATTTCGTTCATTTCCAGCACTATGGTCTGCGAAGTTGGTGGGTCGTATAGCCTCATGAGCTTCTTGAGCACTATTTGACTTAGTTTTATAAGTTCTTGTTTGCACATAATTATCTCCATAAGCACTTGAAATTTCGCCCACAGCACTATCAACAGCTTCTTTAGATAAATTAACTGAATCCGTTCTCATATAAGAAATTTTACCTGCTTCGTACAATTTTTGAGCAACGAGCATAGTTTGAGAAACAGAAAATCCTAATTTTCTACTGGCTTCTTGTTGTAATGTTGAAGTGGTAAATGGAGGAGCAGGAGATTTTTTAGCAGGCTTTTTTTGTAGGTCTTTGATACTAAACTCAGCATTAATGCACGAATTTAAAAAGGCTTCTGCTTCTTCAAAAGTTTTGAATTTGGATGTTAGCTCTGCATTTAATTGTTTCTTTCCTCCTAAATTAAATATAGCTGAAATTTTATAAGATGAAGTGGAGTTAAATTCACCAATTTCTCTTTCTCTATCAACAACTAACCTTACTGCAACAGATTGTACTCTACCCGCTGAAAGACCAGTTTTTATTTTTTTCCAAAGAATAGGAGATAATTCAAAACCAACTAATCTATCAAGTATTCTACGAGCCTGTTGAGCATTTACTAAATCAATATCAATACCTCTTGGAGTTTCTATTGCTTTAGTAATGGCACTTTTAGTTATTTCTCTAAATACTATACGTTTAGTACGTGCTTCATCTAATTTTAAAACCTCTTTTAAGTGCCAAGATATGGCCTCCCCTTCACGGTCATCATCACTAGCTAAATAGATGGTGTCAGCTTTTTTAGTTAGTTTTTTTAATTCGCTAATAACCTGCTTTTTATCTTTAGAAATTTCATAAGTAGGTTTGAAACCATTTTCAATATCAATGGCTTTGTTGCCTTTTGGTAAATCGCGTACATGACCATAACTTGAGGACACTTTATAGTCTTTTCCTAAATAACCTTCAATGGTTTTTGCTTTAGCTGGAGACTCAACAATTACTAAATTTTTTGACATAGATTTTCTGTTTCTAATTTGCGAAGAGCCAAAGATCACTAAATTTTTCAAAAAATAAAGAAACTACAAATGATTATATAATTAACATTTCCTATATTCAGAAAATTAAAGATTTAAAAATGTTTATTTTAATACATTTAAATGGGTAAAAACCTCTATTTATTGCGTCACGCACAAACTTTGGAGAAACAACATGACGAAAGTGATGCAGATCGTGAATTAACTCCTGTAGGTATTCAAAATGCTACTCGGATGGGGATAAATTTAAAAAACAAGAATATTTATCCCGATATGCTGATTAGTAGCCCTGTGGTTCGTACTCAGGCTACGTCTGAAATTGTTGCTGAACAAATAGGATACGACTTGTCAAAAATACATTATAACATTGAAATTTATAATGCTTCGATTAGAACTTTATTGAAGGCTGTGAATAATTTTAAAGATGAATGGAATTCTACACTATTAATAGGACACAACCCTGCAATTACCTATTTGGCTGAGTACCTTTCTGGAGAAGCCATAGGTGATATGTCTACTTGTGGGTTAGTAAGCATATCTTTCGATTTAAATAGTTGGTCTATGATATCAGAAAACAATGGTTCTTTTAAATGGTATGAATATCCAGACTTACTTAATTTTTAATTTAATATACGCTATATCTTGTTGTAAAACACCTTTATACAATAATTGTAAATGACATGAATATATGAGTGTTTTTAAGTTGATTTTGTCAAGTCTATCTATTACAAAAAAATCTTTCCCGAACAGAATTCTAGTTTTACTTGCTTTATTAAATATTGAATAATTTTTTTGTCAAAAAATAAACCGTTGAGTAGTAAGAAAGAACTTATAGAAAATTTTAACCCCAATGGAGTTGGAAAGTTAGGTAGTATATTTGGCCTTCCTTTTGGAGTAGAGGAAGCAGAAATTGTTCTTCTTCCTGTACCTTGGGAGGTAACAGTGTCATACACTGCTGGAACTGCAGAAGGTCCTGAGGCAATTCTAAATTCTTCAACTCAGGTAGATCTTTATATGAAAGGGGTAATAGATGCTTGGAAAATGGGCATATATATGACAGAAATTCCTAAGGATATCATTCAGGAAAATAATAAATATCGCAAGTTAGCTATAAAATACATTAATGAACTTGAAGAAGGGAAGTCAATTGATAGAAACCCCGAATTGAAAGTGATCCCTCAAACCATT
>Ga0224506_10000563_pt1 | contig 30555 bp, 27 predicted proteins | sample SF_Jan12_sed_USG_2_FD_169108 | JGI IMG/M metagenome (GOLD analysis project Ga0224506, IMG submission 169108) | Sediment microbial communities from San Francisco Bay, California, United States - SF_Jan12_sed_USGS_8_1 | ecosystem: Environmental > Aquatic > Marine > Sediment | place: USA... | reverse complement strand
TATTTTATTACAAGTTAGATTTGTTTTTATAATCAATGTTTCGTCATCATCCTCTACGCTATCTAAGTGTTTTTTTAGATCTGTTCTGAATTCAGAAAATTTGCTACAATCATGGCTTTACTAATTATTATTTACGTATAAAATACGCACTTAATTAATTTCTAGTTTGCAATAAAGCTAATCGTGTAAGTCGATATTTAATCACTATAAAGAGTGAAATAATGCGGGTTTAAAGCAATATACTAATTGATTGATATTGTGTGTTATTTATAACAGACTGATCGAAAATTCCATACACTGCTGATCCTGATCCTGTCATGCTTACATAAATGGCATGTTTTTCATACAACTCCTTTTTGATATTTTCTATCTCAGGGTGATTTGAAAAAACAGAATCTTCAAAATCATTATGTAGAAAGTCATTCCATTTAGTTATTGGATAATTTTCAATAATTTCTTTTACTGAAGTTTTTATTGGTTTAGGTTTAACTCCTGAATAAGCTTCTACTGTTGAAATATGGATATTGGGTTTCACTATAATTAAGTGTTTTCCTGTTAAATCGATATTAATAGAAGAGAATTCAGTTCCTGTTTTTGTAGCTATAACAGGTTTGTTCTCAACAAAAAAGGGGCAATCACTTCCCAACTGTGCCGCATAATTTTGAAGTTGTTTAAAACCAATATCCAATTCAAATTTTTCATTTAGCATTTTTAATACAAAAGCTGCATCTGAAGAACCACCACCTAACCCCGCTCCAATAGGGATAACCTTGTGAAGGTGTATGTGAATATTTGGGATGTCAAAATCTTTTTTTAGAAGATGAAAAGCCTTTAAACAAAGGTTTTCTTCTGCACTTCCTGGTACAGAAATTCCAGAACTAGTAAATTTTAATTCCTTAGAGGGAATAATTTCCAAAACATCGCACCAAGGAACAGGATAAAAGCAGGACTCTATATTATGATATCCATCAGATCTTTTTGAAGTGATATTAAGACCTAAGTTAATTTTAGCATTGGGAAAAGATATCAAATCAATAAATTAATTTATTAAGTAAATGAAATGATGAATCCTTATCAAAAGTGAATCATCATCTCATTAAAAGTTTATCTATTTTCCTTTTGTAAGCTCTGTTATTATCTCATCGGTAATGCCTGAGTGTGAAAACCCTCCATCATGCATTAAATTCTGCATAGTCACCATTCTAGTGAAATCAGAAAACATGGCAACAATATAATTTGCACAATCCTCAGCACTAGCATTCCCCAATGGGGATAATTTATCGGCATAGTCAAAAAATACATCAAACCCTCCAACACCACTACCTGCTGTAGTCATAGTAGGTGATTGAGAAATTGTGTTTACTCTTACATTTTTGAGTTTTGCAAATCGAGCGCCATAGCTACGTGCAATTGACTCCAAAACACTCTTAGCTTGCGCCATATCTGAATAATCTGGGAAAGTTCGTTGTGCAGCTATATATGATAAAGCTAAAATAGACCCCCATTCATTCATAGCATCAGTCTTTTCGGCAGTTTGCATTACTTTATGAAAAGAAAGACCTGATATATCAAGAGACTTCAGAAACCATTCGTAGTTTAAATCACCATATGGCATGCCTTTTCTAACATTTGGACTCATGCCAATAGAATGAAGCACAAAATCCAATTTACCTCCTAATATTTCTTGAGACTTCTCAAAAAGAGTGGTTAAGTCTTCTACGGAAGTAGCATCGGCAGGAATTATTTCAGCACCACACTGCTCGGCTAGTTCCTTAATTTTGCCCATCCTCATAGCTATAGGAGCATTGGTTAATACAAATTTAGCACCTTCTTCATGGGCTTTAAGTGCTGTTTTCCAGGCGATAGAGTTTTCGTCTAGTGCCCCGAATATTATCCCTCGTTTTCCTTTTAATAAGTTATATGACATCTGAATTTTTATTTATGCCTGTTTCGGTTTTTGCTGCACAATAATAATAAAAATAAGTTGGATATTCAGAAGGTGATAAAAGACAATTGACTTTTACTACATTTGCGGAGTAAATGAAGAAAAAACAACCAATAGGTCTTTTTGATAGTGGTATAGGAGGGCTTACTGTCGCAAAAGCCGTAAAAAACATTTTGCCAAATGAACGGATTATATATTTTGGCGATACAGCCCACCTTCCTTATGGCGATAAATCAGAAGCTGCAATACAAGCTTATTCAATTAAAATAGCGGATGTACTCTTAAAAGAAGGATGTAAGGTTATTCTGATTGCGTGTAATTCAGCTAGTTCTTCAGCTTATGAATTGCTAAAAGAATATGTAGGTAAACGTACTAAAATACTAAATGTAATTGATCCCATGGTTGATTTTATTGGCTCTAATTTCCAAAATAAAAATGTAGGTCTTATTGGAACAAAACGAACCGTACTATCTCAGGTATATGAAAAAAAAATAAAATCATTAGATGTTGATATAGCCCTCAATTCTTTGGCAACTCCTTTATTGGTCCCTATGATTGAAGAAGGGTATTTTAATAATAAAATAAGCCACGAAATTATTGAAGAATACCTCAATCATGAAAACTTACAGAATATTGATGCTTTAATATTGGCTTGTACACATTACCCCTTAATAAAGGAGGAAATTCAAGATCTCACTATGAATAAAATAGAAATAGTAGACTCTGCAGATGTTGTAGCTTTAAGTTTAAAACAATACTTGGAAAAAGAGAATATATTAAATGAAAAAAATGATGATTCAGACACTTTTTTGATTTCAGATTTTACTGAATCATTTGCTTCCTCTGCTAAAACATTTTTTGATAGTCCAATAACCTTAAAGCAACACCCTCTTTGGGATTAATTATTAATTAGGTGTAAGAATATTAATGATAATATGCTGCATTTAGACATAAAATAGGCTACATTTAATCGCAAATGTCTACTATTATCTTTTTTCTTCCTTTCATTTTAATATACACCATATTTGCAGTGTACGGTGAACGTAAAATTTCTGCATTTATACAGGATAGGTATGGGCCTATGGAAGTGGGAAAATATGGATGGTATCAGACAGTTGCCGATTTACTAAAATTAATTCAAAAAGAAGATATAGTACCAAAAAAAGCTAGTAAAAAACTTTTTTTGATAGCACCAGTAATTATTTTTACTTCTATTTTCTGTGGGTTTGTTGTACTGCCTATTACATCAAGTTGGGAAGGAACTCTTACACAAAATGGTGTATATTTTTTATTAGCAATAGTTTCATTAGATGTAGTTGGGATACTCATGGCGGGCTGGGGAGCTAATAGTAAGTATTCCCTGTTGGGTGCTTTGCGTTCTGTAGCACAAATTATTTCTTATGAGATTCCTGTTACATTATCCGTATTGTGTGTGATTATGATTTCACAATCTTTGAACTTACAAGAAATTTCATATCAACAAGGCATTTTGATAAATGCATTTCCAGATATGGAAAATGTAAAAAATTATCTTTTTGGGATAAGCGCACTTAATATTGATGTTACAAATTGGGGAGGTGTTTTTACTTGGAATATTTTTAGAGCACCAGTTTTAATCCCTGTATTTATCATTTATTTCATTTCAACATTAGCTGAAAGTAATCGAGCACCATTTGATTTACCTGAGGCTGAATCAGAATTAGTAGCAGGATTTCATACCGAATATTCTGGATTTAGATGGGCAATTATTATGCTATCAGAATATGGAATGATGCTTTTGGTAGCATTATTAGGTGTGATTCTTTTTTTAGGTAGTTGGAATACCCCTTTGCCAAATATTGGAAATATCATGTTAGCAAATTGGACTACTGGTGAACCTGAAACAATAGCAGGTAATTTATGGTCTGTTTTTTGGTTATTATCTAAAGCATTAATGTGGATTGCAGTGCAAATGTGGGTGAGATGGACTTACCCTAGGTTACGTATTGACCAATTAATGAGCTTGAGTTGGAAATATTTAACTCCATTTGCAATGTTTTTGATTTTCGTATCAGGATTATGGCGATTACTAATGATATAATGATGGTAATAGTTTTAGCTGGTTTCATTTCCGTAAAGGATAATGTGGTTAGGCATATTACTGTGTAAGGAGTTTGTAGAAATACATGGTGGAAAAATTTGGATATAAAGTGAGGAAGGAATAGGAAGTACATTTAAATTTACGCTTAAAAAATCAGCTAATTACTTGAAAAAAAAACAGGGTAAATATTGGAAAAACATTAGAATTGCTTCTTCTACCTTGTTCCAAGGGTTAATACAAACGTCTAAGCATTTTAGGAAAGCTTTTAAACAACGTAATGCCATTGGAGTTGAAGAAGAAAACTATTTCCATAGAAGTGATGGGCTTCAAACAGTACTCTATCCTCATGAGTTGCTACCAATTCCTGATAATGGTCGTTATCGGCTTCATAACGAAATGGACGATTGCATTGTATGTGATAAATGCGCAAAAATCTGTCCTGTAGATTGTATTGATATTGAGCCAATAAGGGCAGTTGAAGATTTAGGCAAAACTTCTGACGGAACACCAAAACGCATCCATGGAGCAAAGTTTGATATTGATATGTCAAAATGTTGCTTCTGCGGGCTTTGTACAACTGTGTGCCCTACAGAGTGTTTAACTATGACCAACGAATTTAATTTTAGTGAATTTGATGTAACTAAACACAACTATGAATTTGCCACACTTACACCTCATGAAATTACAGAAAAATTAGAAGCCTTGGAAAGCTTTAACAAAGAGAAAGAAAAAAACGAGCTTAAAAATAAAGAGAGCAAAGTGGAAGGGACACAGCCACGACCAAAAATTAAAATGAAGCCTGTAATAAAAGACTCTGCGATTGAAGAGCCTGATAAAAATGTAAGTGGTAATATTAAAAAACCTAAATTTCGACCACGCCCAATAATTAAAAAGAAGAAAGAAGATTGATGAATTGGATGACTACCATATTCTATTTTTTTGGAGCAATAACAGTTCTTTCAGCTCTAGGAATATTGTTTACACGAAATGTGCTTCATGCTACATTTTTATTAATGTTATCATTTTTTTCTGTTGCAGGAATATATGTGCTAGGCAACGCCAGCTTCATAGGTGTCACACAATTATTAATTTATGTTGGAGGCATTTTGATTTTGATGGTTTTTGGATTAATGCTCACTACCAAACTTAATGGAAAGGCTCTAGTAACGGAAAATCATAATCGATTAATTGGTGTATTATTGGGTACAGTGTTTTTTTCTATTTTATCCTACATTATTATTTTTTCAGCAAATTTTGAAATGCTAAAAAGCAATAAAACACTACCAGAAAACGCAGTAGAGTTCATAGGTATCAATTTGATGAGCAATTATCTAATACCTTTTGAAATAGCCGCCATATTGTTGTTGGTTGCCTTAATTGGTGCTGCAGTAATTTCAGAAAAAAGAAAGGAGAAACAAGAATGATTACTTTACAACATTTTTTAATTATTGGCATTTCCCTGTTTTCTATTGGGCTTACAACAGTTATTATTAAAAAAAATGCAATTCTAGTTCTGTTGGGAATTGAATTAATGCTTAATGGAGCAAATGTAAATCTGATAGGTTTTAGTACTAATGACCCACAAATCCAAGGGCAAATTTTTTCACTTTTTGTAATTGTAGTAGCTGCTGCCGAAGCAGTTGTGGCTTTAGCTATTGTAGTAAGAGTCTATCAGTATTTTAATACTTCTAATGTAGATGAACCAAAAGAACTTAAAGGTTGAATCAAGAAGTAACCATATTGACTCTTACATCATCCACACAGCTTAGTTTAGTAGTACTTTTTTTGCCGTTATTATCTTTTGTGATCATGAATTTATGGTCAAAAAACAGGAAACTTGGATCATATGTTTCTAGTGGCTTATTCTTCGTGAATTTTATTATCGCAGTATTTCTTTTTATTACTATATGGAATGGAGAGCCTGAACATAGTAGGTGGCTTTGGTTTGAAATAGGAAGTGGCATACAATTTACTTCTGGGGTATGGCTTAATAATCTCACAGTGTTACTATTGGTGCTTGTAACACTTGTTTCTTTTATGGTACACTTATTTTCTTTGGAATACATGAAGGATGACAAAGCATATAATCGATACTTCTCATTCTTAGGATTGTTCACTTTTTCAATGCTAGGTATTGTGCTTTCTGATAATTTATTATTAATGTTTGTGTTTTGGGAACTGGTAGGGTTTTCATCTTATCTCTTAATCGGATTTTGGTTTCATAAAGAGACTGCTGCTAAAGCTTCAAAAAAGGCATTTATTGTGAATAGAATAGGTGATTTAGGCTTTTTAGTAGGGTTAATGATTTTATGGTCTAATTATAATACGCTTGATTTAACAACATTAATTTCTTCAGCTGAGATCACCGATCCGTCACTTACTTTAGCAACTTTATGTTTGTTTGGTGGTGTTATTGGAAAATCGGCACAATTTCCTTTGCAAGTATGGCTACCCGATGCCATGGAAGGACCAACTCCTGTGTCAGCATTAATACATGCGGCAACTATGGTAGCAGCAGGGGTGTTTTTATTGGCTAGGATTACCCCCTTTATTCCTATTGATGCTCTTCATGTTATTGCTTTAATAGGAGCAATTACAGCCTTCATGGGAGGTGTAGCAGCTTTACGGCAATTTGATATTAAAAAAATATTGGCTTTTTCAACCATTTCTCAATTGGGATACATGGTAATGGGAGTGGGTGCAAGTGCTTATGATGCAGCTATATTTCATTTAATTACACACGCATTTTTTAAAGCATGTCTGTTCCTTTCGGCTGGAGCAATCATCCATAGTTTGCACAAATTTTCTCATGATAATGATGCTAACTTTGATGCTCAAGATATACGATTAATGGGTGGATTAAGAAGATCAATGCCATTTACATTTTGGGTGTTTATAGTTTCCAGTATGGCTCTTGTAGGCGTTCCGTTATTTTCAGGTTTTTTATCGAAAGAGGCCATACTTATTGCTTCCTTATCCATGACTAAAGGTTGGCAGGTTATTGTTCCAATTTTAGGGTTTGGTTCTGTTTTAATTACTGCGTTTTATGTAATGAGAATGCTTCTAATTATATTTTTTGGAGAAAATAGATTGTCAAATATAATTAACACAAGTTATCCTAGTTTCTCAAAGGTTTCATTATTGATGAAAATCCCATTGACATTACTTGCCTTTAGTTCATTATTTATACTTTTTTCACCTAACCCTTTCGATGGATCACATTCATGGATAATCAATGGACTTTCAAATCAACTACCTATTGAACATCATAGTGTTGTGCCTGCTATATCAGTTATGTTGGTATTATTAGGAATGGGTTTGGCCTATGCCAAATTTAAACCTTCCAGTAAATACATTCAACAAATACATAGTGAACCTGATTATAAAAATTTATGGCAATCTTTGTCATTTAATAATTGGCATCTAGATGCTATTTATGATGCTGTAATAATTCGACAAGCTATAAGAATAGCAGATGGGATTAAGATGATCGAAGAAAAATTAATAAATAGGTTTATCAATTACTTTGCCATTTTTAATGTGATTCTAGCGAAAATATTAGGCTTGTTCGATCGGTATATAGTTGACGGACTAGTTCATTTTTCAGCTTTTGCAAGTAACACTATTGGGTGGTTGTCAAAAAACATACAAAGTGGAAAAGCGCAGACACACATTGCTTGGGCTGGTTTAGGAATATTGATGATAATAATATGGCTAATACTATAATATAACATAAATTTAATGCTGGGATTACAATATAATATGAACTGGGTATACAGTACTTTCAAAATAGCGTTTGCGATATGAATAGTGTTTTACTTTCATTGTTAATTTTTATACCCCTTTTAGGGGTGTTTGCTGTGCTAGTAGTTCCCTCAACTTACAAGTCAAGCTATAAATATATTACCCTAACTATTTCATTAATTCAGTCAATACTGGCTTTGGTATTGTATCAGGGTTTTGATACTTCAGTGGTAGGAGTAAATACACTCGACAGTTTCCAATTTGTAGAAAAAGTAAATTGGATTAGTTTGCAATTAGGAGGTTTTGGAAAGCTATCTATAGATTATTTTGTTGGGGTAGATGGGATTAGCATTAGCATGGTATTACTTTCTATATTAGTTATCCTTGTAGGAGTAATTTCATCATGGAATGTAAGTGAAAAAGCCAAAGGTTATTTCGCACTATTCCTATTGTTGAACTCAGCCATTATCGGTTGTTTTGTGGCACTCGATTTCTTTCTGTTCTATTTATTTTTCGAATTTATGTTGCTCCCTATGTATTTCCTTATTGGAATATGGGGAGGAAAACGAAGAGAATATGCATCTATAAAGTTTTTTCTATACACACTTTTAGGCTCAATTTTCATACTAGTGGTAATGATAGCTCTATACATTTCTGTTGATCACCCTGATGGAGGTCATACTTTTAGCCTATTATCAATGATGGATAGCAGTAATTACTCATCTGATGCTTTTCTTTCTTTAAGCGGCAACCATAATATTTTAGGATACCCAGCTAGAAGCGTAGCATTTTTATTATTGTTTATTGGTTTTGCCATTAAAATCCCTGCCGTTCCAGTACATACATGGCTACCAGATGCACATGTTCAAGCACCAACAGCCATTTCGGTTATTCTTGCAGGCATTCTCCTAAAAATTGGGGGTTATGGATTAATAAGAATTGCGTATTCTATTTTTCCAGATGCAGCTATCAATTACTCATGGCTCGTAGGTTTTCTAGGAGTTGTATCTATTGTTTATGGTGCATTTAATGCTTTGTCATGTACTGATTTGAAAAGGTTAATAGCGTACTCTTCAGTATCGCATATGGGTTTTGTACTCTTAGGACTTGCATCGCTTACAGTTGAAGGGGTGACTGGAAGTATTTATCAAATGTTTAGTCATGGCATTATTTCATCAGGACTATTTTTATTAGCTGGGGTGATATATGACCGTACGGGAGACAGGCTAATTGACAACTATTCTGGTTTAGCACACAAAATGCCAAAATATACAGTTGTTGTTGTGATGCTTTTCTTTGCATCATTAGGTTTACCAGGGTTCTCGGGGTTTATAGCTGAAGTATTGGTTTTTCTTGGAGCTTTTAAATCAGAAATTTTACCAAAGTGGATGACAATAACTGCTACACTAGGTCTATTATTAGGTGCTGCATACTATTTATGGACTATACAACGGATGTTTTTTGGAAAATATTTTGTCAGAAAATCTGAATGGGATAATAAAATGTTTGATCTTACCAAAAGAGAATATTTGATGTTTATCCCTCTCGTATTTTTAGCATTATTGCTAGGTGTTTTTCCACACTTTTTACTTGATCTAATGAATACTACCATAAACGCTTTCGTAGAATTTGTTCATAAAACTGGAATAGCGCAATAATGGAATACGCTAGTCAATTAAACAATCAACTACAAAATACAATAGCTTTATTATCTGGATATTGGCCAGAATTTATTATCGTCATTGGATTAGTAGTGACACTCATTATTGATTTAATTTTCTTCAATAAAGAGAAAAATTCTAATTGGTGGATCGGGTTTGTTAATTTGGTATTTCTGATTTTGGCATTTACCAAGCAAGTAGATGTTTATTCATACTTCTCAAATCTAGGGGAGTTTATGAAATTGGTGCTACTATTTGCGGGAGTGCTTTTTATTGTGTTTTCACTTACGCAAACTCATCAAACTAAAAAGGCAGGTGAGTACTACATCATATTTAATGGGTTACTAATTGGTGCTTTATTAATTGCCAAATCCACTAATTTATTGGTTATATATTTAGGAATAGAGATGATGTCGATAAGTGCTTATGTACTGTCTGCTTTTTCTTTTAATAAAAATAGTGCCGAGGCTAGTTTAAAATATTTGCTTTTTGGAGCGGTATCATCTGCATTTATGCTATTCGGAATGTCATTACTTTATGGCTTTACGCAAACTCTAAATATTAACGATTTTGAATTACTCCACACAGTAAAGGTTATTGGAGACTTACCTATTAAATTAGCAGTCTTCATGACTATGTTTGGATTTCTTTTTAAAATTGCTGCCACCCCAATGCATATATGGAGCCCAGATGTTTATGAGGCAACTCCTACATTTGTAGTTGCAGCTTTTTCAGTTATTCCCAAACTAGCAGTATTTGTATTGCTATTTAATATTGCTGATAAATTTTTAGTGTTTCCTGAAGTAGAATTGCTATTACAGTTTACTGCCATTCTTTCCCTTACCATAGGTAACTTTGCAGCACTATGGCAAAAGAATGCCAAACGGATGTTGGCATACTCATCAATTGCCCATACAGGATTTTTACTGATTGCTTTTTTTGCCAACATGCAAAGTTTTGTCTTCTACGGATTGGTTTATTTAATTATGAATTTTGCCGTTTTTGGACTGGTAAAAGTTGTCGAACAAAAATTTTCTATAACTGATATTGAGCAATATATTGGTCTAGGTAAAAAAATACCCCTAATAGGAGTGTTGTTTGTGGTAGCCCTTATTTCTCTTACTGGACTACCTCCAACTGCAGGTTTTACGGCCAAAATATTAGTATTTTCAGGTATCTGGGAGAAGTATTTGACAAACCATAACCCAGTTTATTTATCACTTTTTGTTTTTGGATTGTTTAACACAGTTGTTTCACTTTTTTATTATTTAAAGATTCCATATTTCATGTTCATTAAAAAGTCAAATGAAGTAATCTTAAATGAACATAAATCTTCTACGGTACTAACTTATTTAATCGGGTCACTGGTTTTTGTTTTGATACTATGTTTCTTTCTTCCCAACAGTTTGATGGATATGATTTATAGTATTAATTTTGCCCAATAATGTCAGATTCATGAGTGATCAAATAAAACACGAATGCGGAATTGCCTTAGTAAGGCTACGCAAACCTCTTTCTTATTACATAGATAAATACGGCACATTTACTTATGCTATGAATAAGATGCACATCCTCATGGAGAAGCAGAAAAACAGAGGACAGGATGGTGCAGGTATAGCCAATATCAAAATTGATCAAAAACCTGGGTATCGATATGTAAGCAGGTATCGTTCAGTCGACAATAACCCTGTGGCTAGTATTTTCGAGAAGGTTAACAAAAAAGTAAGCAAAGCTAAAAAAATTGAAGGGTGCGATTTAAAAGATGAATCTTGGTTAAAAGAAAATTTAGCCTTTACAGGTGAGGTTTGGTTAGGGCACTTGCGTTATGGAACACATGGTAAAAATAGTGTGGAAAGTTGCCACCCTATGCTTCGTCAGAATAATTGGAGAAGCAGAAGTTTGGTGATGGCAGGAAATTTTAACATGACCAATGTTGATGAGCTTTTTGAAATATTGCTTGAGCTAGGGCAGCATCCAAAAGAAAAGGTGGATACAGTAACCGTAATGGAAAAAATTGGTCACTTTTTGGATGAAGAAAATCAGGAGATTTACGAAAAAAATAAAGGAGATTATACAAAACAAGAAATGACCACGGTCATTGAAAATGAGCTTAATTTACAACGCATTTTAGAGCGTGCTTGCAAAGACTTTGATGGCGGCTATGCAATGGCAGGAATGACAGGCTATGGTGCTGCATTTGTAGCGCGCGACCCTTCAGGAATTCGCCCAGCTTACTACTATGCTAACGATGAAGTAATTGTAGTAGCCTCCGAAAAACCAGCTATAAAAACTGCTTTTAATGTTGAATACAATGACATAAAAGAAATTGATCCTGGATATGCTTTAATTATTAATAAGTCAGGAGATTATGAGCAAAAAATGTTTATTGAACCTTTAGAAAAGACAGCATGTAGTTTTGAAAGAATATATTTTTCAAGAGGATCCGATCCAGATATTTATAGTGAAAGAAAGAACTTGGGAAAGTTATTAGTGCCGCAAGTCTTAAAAGCCATCAATTTTGATTTAAAAAATACTGTGTTTTCGTACATCCCCAATACAGCCGAAACGGCTTTCCTTGGATTAATGGAAGGAATGGATGAATATCTCGTAAATAAACGGAAGGAAATTATTCTTGAAGGAAAACCTCATGTTGACTCGTTAGATGAAATCATGTCATTTCGACCTCGTGTAGAAAAACTGGTGATGAAAGATGTGAAAATGAGAACATTTATTGCTGATGATGATCAACGTGATGAAATGGTGGCAGCAGTATATGATACTACTTATGAAGTAATTGAAAAAGGAGTTGATACACTAGTGATAATAGACGATTCGATTGTAAGAGGAACTACACTTGAAAAGAGCATTCTTAAAATGCTTGATAAACTATCACCAAAAAAAATAGTAATTGTTTCTTCAGCACCTCAAATTCGTTTTCCTGATTGTTATGGTATTGACATGTCAAAGATATATGAGTTTGTTGCGTTTAGAGCATTAATGGAACTCATAAAAGAACGTGGTATAGAAAGCATGCTTGATGATGTGTATGAAAAAGCTAAAATAGCTTTAGAAGAAAACATTGAAACCAATGAAGTAAATACACTTTATGATCAATTTACATACGAAGAGTTATCCGCTAAAATAACGGATATTGTAAGACCCAAAGGAATGAAAGCTGAATTGGAAGTGATTTACCAAACAGTAGAAAATTTACATGTTGCATGCCCAAATCATTCTGGCGATTGGTATTTTACTGGTAACTTCCCAACTAAAGGGGGTAAGCGAGTGGCTAACAAATCTTTTGTTAATTTTATGGAGGGAAAGCGGGTTAGGGCTTATTAATAAGGCTAAATTAACTGCTGATTATCATTTTTCTGTCTCAAACAGGTAGAAAATATATAACCTGTATTGTTAGAACTTCGACCCCATAGTCAATACTATAGTGCTTTGAGCCAGCTATTATAGTTTACTACCTCACCACTATCTCTAGAACAATAAAAAAATACCCTTTTTTAGGTATTTTATTCCATAACTATTGTCAATAGATTTGTCCTGTTAAGTAAAATTTCTATTTATTTAAAAAATTATGAAAAACACAATTTTAAAATTTACAGGTGCTGTATTAATGGTAACAGCATTTATATCGTGTAATAAGGACAAGGTTGATCCTGTTGTAGAAGAAATACTGGAGATTCCTTCTTGTAAAGTGACCTCTTGGAAAAGTGAAGAATTTTATCTAGGAACATCGACATGGACTGACTTGAGTACTATTACATATAATGCTGATGGGTATCCAGATAAAATTACTGACGATAGTGGCTGGTCTATTACTTTTGTTTATAGTGGAGGAAAACTATCAAAATTAGTAGAATCAGATGGAGTAGATTCATATGAAAATACTTATGAATGGAATGGTGATAAAATTACAAAATATGTAGGATCATACGTTTTTGAAGCGGTTACATACACTGATGAATATAGATATGAATATAATGTTGATAAAGTATCTAAAATAGCAAATTGGGATAATTATTCAGGGACTGTAATGGGGGAGATGGTAGAATACAGTTATGAAGAATTTACGTGGACTGGAGAAAATGTTACAAAAACAGCATATTTTCTTAATGATTTTTCAGGTGGAAGAGTTGAATTTATTAAAAAGAAAAAGAAGCGTAAATTCTTAAACTCTGGAAGAACTGAAGGTTTCGTAGAAGATGGGACAAGTGTTTATACATATGATGATAAGCTAAATCCATTCCAATTTTTTGGGTACATCTGGGGAGAGGCTGGCCTAATGGGGAAAAATAATATGTTGTCCTCTACTTACACAGATGGTACTGGCACCTACTCTTACAGTAGCACATACGAATATAATGCTGAGAATTTCCCGACTAAAAAAACTGAAATAGATGGAGATTATACCTATGTTGATACATATACATACGACTGTAATTAAGTGTTAATGTTTATTTGAATATGGGTCAAGTTCTTATAGGACTTGACCTTTTTTATAATCGTATTATCAGAATGATATTGATTAACCCCAGGGCGAACGCATTTAAAATTCTTGTTCATTTCGGAGTCAATGAGCCAAAATAATTGGTTCATTGCTGTAGAAATATTAACCATATTGTAAATACATGTCATATTGGTTAGGATTCCTCCTCGTTTTTGTTGGCTATAACCAACATAACATACGGAATGACTCTCCGGAAAGTTAAAAAACTAGAAGTATTGAAACCTCTAAGGATTCAACATATGTAATAGAAAACACCTATTCTATATTCCTGTAAAATTCATTTAATGACAATCTTTGGAGGTTTATTATTCTAAATGCGTTTGACCTCAATTACTCTGCCTATTTTTTATTACAACAGTATGTTTTTATATCTTTGCAAATTCTTAGCAGTAAGGATAATCAATTCATAACTATTTTATTTCAAATGTATAGTTGAAGGCGTTTTGTCTAATTAAAAAATGAATTTAGCAATTGACTTAGGAACTTCATCCGTGAAAATAGGATGTTTTGAAGATGGTGTTTTAGTAGGTGATGTTCAAAAACCAACATTTGAAGAAATAATTGATGTGGTGTTAGGCTTATCACCTGATCGTATTATCATTAGTAGTGTAAATCAGAACGCTCTTGAATTGAAGAATAAATTACAAGGGGATGTTATGATTCTTGATCACACGACACCTTTACCTATTAAAGTAAAGTACAACACACCTAAAACCTTGGGGAAAGATAGAATAGCGGCAGTTGTTGCTGCTAATATACAACAACCAAATAAGGATACGCTTGTAGTTGATGTTGGCTCATGCATAACCTATGATTTTATTAACAAAAAGAATGAATACATAGGAGGAAGTATTTCTCCTGGAATTGAAATGAAACTGCGGGCAATGAATACTTTCACGGCTGAACTGCCGTTAGTAAGTCCTGACTTTGGGGTTGAATTAGTTGGAGATACTACCGAAAAAGCACTTCAAAGCGGTACAATATATGGTACAATTGCAGAAATTGAGGAAATTGTTCGGATGTATAAAGACAAATCCCCACATTTGCGGTTTGTAATTTGTGGAGGGGGAGCTGAATCTATTGGTTTAAAGTTAAAAACTACTGTAGAAATTTACCCTGAGCTTGTTTTATTAGGGTTAAATGGAATTTTAGAATACAATGTTTAAAAAATTAGGAGTTATAATCATTTTCTTTTTGTTGGCAATTGGATCATTTTCCCAAACAGCTAATTCGCCATTAACTCAAATTGGCATTGGAGATAAAGTTTCACTTGCATTACCAACGCAATTTGGGATGGGAGGAGTTGGAATAAGCAATGGGGACGTTCGTTTCTTTAACCTTATTAATCCTGCATTGCTGTTTCATGACTCTATATATACTTTTAGTGCTGGAGGGTATGGTAACTCCATGAAAATTTCTGATAAAATAAACACGCAAAGAAATACCTCTGGCTCATTTAGTCATTTTGCCATGTCATTGCCAATGAAAAAAGGAAAATGGACAACAGCAATTTCTTTAAGACCATATAGTACAGTTGATTATAAACACGTACTAGAAAAAAACGTAATTGGTTCAAATGGAAGTACTTATTTAAATAAGGTGGAAGGTGTAGGAGGAATTAATCAGATTATTTTGTCCAATGGAGTAAAAATAATGCCAAACTTATCTATTGGGGTAAATGCATCTTATTTATTTGGCTCTATATTAAAAGAGCAAACAGCAGGAGTTATAAGTGATACAACAGTTACTAATTTTTATAGTCCATCTAATACTACAAAAGAATCTTTCACTGGATTTAATTTTGGAACAGGTGCCGTCTATAGCTATAAACTGAAATCTAAATTGAGACTAAGTGTAGGGGTTACCTACGACTTACAAACAGATATAAAAACTAAAAGAGTTGAAAGTTGGGAAACTCATGTAAGAGAAACACCTACTTCCTCTGACACACTTACCATTGGAGGTGTGGAAAAAGGCATTACTAAATTACCTTCTTCTATGGGTTTTGGAGTATCATTAGTAAATGCAATAAAATGGTCTGTAGCTGCGGATATAAAAATACAAGATTGGAGTCAGTTTCAAAATTTTGACGGAAACAACAGTGGCATGGGACAAAGTATGTTTATAGGAGTTGGAGGTGAAATTACTCCCGATGCAGCAGATATTAATAGTTACCTTAGTCGCGTGACTTATCGCTTAGGGTTGGGTTATGAAGATATGGCTTATCAGATTGATGGTAATAGTGTAAAGGACTTTGGCATCAATTTTGGTTTCTCTCTTCCTGTAACAGGAATTTCTAGCCTTGATTTAGGCTTTAAATATGGTGTAAGAGGCAATATAGGTGAGATAGGACATAAAGAAGAGTATTTTAAATTCCAAACAGGAATTACGTTTAACGACCGGTTGTGGTTTGTAAAAAGAAAATTTGATTAATAATAAATAAAAATAGTTATGAAGATGATGCCCTTAAAAGGATTAGTGTTAACAGCTGGGATTTTCCTAATCGCTTTAGGCGCCAATGCGCAGTGTAAAGATTGGATATGGCCTGAAGATAGGTCTACAGCAGAAGAGAAGAATGTATTGTATAGTGATGCAGTGAAGGCTAAGCAGTACAGAGATGCAGTTAAACCATGGCAATGGTTAGTTACCAACACTCCCAATTTAAATTCTTCCATTTATATTAATGGTACAAAAATTTACAATGAATTAGCCAAGGTTGAGAAAGACCCTGTACGTAAAAAAGAATTGGTAGATTCTTTATTATGGGTATATGATAAACGAATTGAGGTGTGTGGTCAAAAAGAAAAACACTATCCAACTAAAGTGTTTTATGACTATATCTTTAACATAAAAAACAACAAGGATACTGTTAATGTTGTACATCTGTATGATGAATTTGAGGCAGTGTTTGATATGTCAGGTCAAAAAGTAAATCAGGCACTAGCACAAGCGTATGTAAATGTATTAAAGGTATATCAACTACGTATGAAGAAACTTACCGATGAAGAAATACTAGAAAAGTATGACTGGTTGATTTCTGTAATTGATTATAATGTAGCCAAAGAAACCGATCAGAAAAAAATAGATAAGTGGGAATCGATTAGAGCTAACGCTGATCAAATGTTGATTCAATTAATCAAAAATATTACTGATTGTGAATTTATTAAAGAAGTGTTTGTTCCTAAATTTGAAGCTGAACCTACAAATTTGAAATATGCACAATGGATTTTCAAATTTATGTTAATGGGTAAATGTACTAGTGAACCTATTTGGATGAAGGCAGCCGAAGTAATTTATGAAGATGATAAACAACCCAAGCTAGCTGAAATTTTAGGGAACAAGTATTTAAGTGATAAGGATTATGCAAATGCTGAAAAATTCTATAACGAAGGACTAGAGTTATCAAAAGATGATAAGGAACAAAATGCAGAATTTTATGTTCGTTTGGGTCATGTAAAAAGAGCTAATGGAAGTAATTCTGCTGCACGTGATTTATATAGAAAGGCTGTAGCAACTAATCCTTCAAATGTAGAGCCATACAGCTATATAGGTGTGCTTTATACTAATAGCTATGAGCAGTGTAGAGAAAATGTGAATAAAGCACAAGACAGGTTAATTTATATTGCTGCTTATAATATGTATAAGAGAGCTGGTGATACTAAAAGAATGGCCGCTGCAAAAGAACAATTTCCTTCTGTAGAAGAGATTTTCGAAGTAAACTGGGACAAAGGACAAACAAAGCAGGTAGGGTGTTGGATAAACGAACCTGTAATCTTGAGTACAAGAGATTAAATATATTTAAACATTTAATATGAGGAAAGCTGTATTTGAAGAAGTATCTTTAAATACAGCTTTTTTTGTATAATAATATTATGAACAAAGTTTTACCCATTGTAGTGCTTTTAGCAGTAGCATTTTCTTGTAATAAGAGAGAGAGAGTTACAAAAGTTCAAAAGGAATATGATGGTCCAATGTTAGAACTAGAAGATGTTGTTTTTTATTACAGTGATTCGGCTTTGGTGAAAGTGAAAGGAATTACACCTCATAGAATGGAATATGCTAATGGTGATCAGGAATTTCCAAAGGGATTGTATTTGGAGTTTTATGATGATAATGGTAAAATAGAATCAACTATTGATGCTAATGTGGCTTTTTATAACAAAGAAGAAGACCGTTGGTTAGGGCAAGAAGGAGTGGTAGTAGTAGAAGATGAATCAGGAAAAAACCTTAAAACGGAGGAGTTGTACTGGAAACCTGCTGAGGAAAAAATTTATACCGAGAAGTTCGTTACTATTACTAGTGAAGATGAAGTGCTTTATGGAAAAGGGTTAGAAGCCAAACAGGACTTGTCTGAGTATACAATCAAAAATCCTACAGGTGACTTTCATCTGGAGGAAGGAGGAAACTTTGAATGATGTTTTATGAAATTATTTGATACGATTGTTTTTTCATTAGCATGTGTATTCCTTATTATTGGAATACATCAAACCATTGCAATAGGATTTGGTTTTTCTTATTTCTTTTTCATGCTATCAATAAGTCTACTACTTTTATATAAATTTAGAAAAGATAAACATAAGCGAACAGAGGAACATTCTAAATAACCCATGGATCTTACGCTGATTTATTACATATTTATTTCCTTAGCCTTTTCAGCTTTTTTTTCAGGTATTGAAATGGCTTTTATTTCATCTGATAAATTACAGATTGAACTTCAGGGTAGTAAGAATACTTTCGTAGCCAAATCACTTTATAAATTTATTAAGAACCCTTCTAAATTTATAGGAACAACTCTTGTTGGAAATACGCTCGCTTTAGTTTTATATGGTTACCTAATGGCTTTACTTTTAGAACCATATTTATACGCACACCTTCCTGAAATTTTTCAAAATCAAGGAACTGTGTTGTTACTTCAGACGGTTATTTCCACTTTAATTGTACTAACAACAGCAGAATTTTTGCCTAAAAGCATCTTTATGATAAATCCTAACGGGATGCTTACCGTATTCGCACTACCAATGAGGTTGCTAATGTTTGTGATGACCCCCGTGACTTTTTTTATGGTCAGGCTTTCACGGTTTATTATTGTGAGAGTTATGGGATTGGAGTATTCTGACACCAAACCAGTTTATAAGCTTACTGATCTTAATAACTTAATTAAAAACACACTTGCTTCAAATGATTCTGAAAAAAACAGTGTTGAAGTAGATTCCAAGATTTTCAGTAATGCATTGGAGTTTAAAAAAATACGTGTTAGAGAGTGTATGATACCCCGTACGGAAATAACAGCAGTAAATATTGATGAAGATTTAGCTGAGCTGAAACAAGCATTTGGAGAAAGTGGTCATTCAAAAATTGTTGTTTACAAAGAATCAATAGATGAGGTAGTAGGATATTGCCATACACTTGAACTTTTTAAAAAACCTCAAAAAATAGCTGACATAGTTACTCCACTTATGATTGTTCCCGAAACAATGTTGGCGAACGAATTGATGATAAAACTAATAGCTGAACGGAAAAGCCTTGCTTTAGTTGTAGATGAGTATGGAGGCACATCAGGGATTGTAAGTATTGAGGATATTATTGAAGAAATATTTGGAGAGATACAAGATGAGCATGATGATGAAGATTTAACAGAACAGCAGTTAGATGAATTTAACTATTTATTAAGTGCTCGACATGAAATAGATTATCTCAATGAAAAGTATGAATGGAACTTACCTACTGGAGAATATGAAACTTTAGGAGGCTTAATTTTGTCCATTGCAGAAGATTTACCTAAAAAAGGACAGACAATTATTCAATCTTCGTTTGCTTTTACTATTCAGTCGGTAGAAGATATACGCATTGAAACCGTAAAATTGACGATTAATCACTTCCCGTCAGAAAATAATTGACTTCCTGTCTAATACCATTGTTTTTGATAGTTCTACTCGTTAAATTTGCCGACTTTAAAATTGACGGAATATGGCAGTAATGAATACGCTCAGAAATAAAATGGGCAAAATAGTATTGATAGCTATTGGATTTGCAATGATAGCATTTATAGCAGGAGACCTTGTAGGACCTAACTCTTTTATTTTTGGTAGAGATAATAGTGTTGGTGAAATTGCTGGACAAAAAGTATCCTTTGAAGAGTATCAGGCTGTAGTGGAAAAGCAAAAGCAAGATTTTATTGCAAGGTCGCAGAAAAATCCTAGTGAAAACGAGCTGCCTTCTATAAGACAACTAGCTTGGGATAGATTAATATCAGACATTGCTTTTGGTATTGAAATGGATGCTACAGGTGTATTAGTAACGGAAGATGAGGTATGGGATATTATGCAGGGCAAAAATGTAGATCAGGGAATTGCTCAAGATCCAACTTTTATTAATCAGGAAACTGGCTTTTTTGATGGACAGTTAGTAGTAAATTATATAAATCAAGTGGCAGCATTACCTGATAATCATCCTGCTAAAATTTCATGGATAAACTATGAGAGTAATGTGGCGCCAGGGAGAAAAAGAGTAAAGTATGATAACTTAATGATGTTGACTAATTACGTTACAGAAGCAGAAGCTCAAAACGATTATAATCTACAAAATGACGTAGCGGAGGTAAAATATGTATACGTACCCTTCTACTCTGTTCCTGATTCTGTAGTTGAAGCAACAGATGCAATGCTACAAAATTATCTTAATGACAATAAAGATGATTATAAAGTAGAACATACAAGAACAATGGACTATGTTTCCTTTCCAGTTTTGCCATCTAGTGATGATTCAACATATGTAAGAGAAGGTCTTAATGAATTAAAAGAAGAGTTTAAATCTGTTTCTGATGATTCTATATATGCGAAGGTAAATTCCGATGTAAGTAATTTTTACGGAACTTATAACATTAGCAGTTTGCCTACAAGCTTATATGTTAACATATCTAATCTTACAACAGGTGATGTTAGAGGTGCATATTTAGAAGATAACTACTATAAATTATATAAAGTGGTTTCTATTACAGAAGATACAGTAGGAACTACTAAAGCTAGCCACATTCTTTTTAAATGGGATGCTAATACAGATGAGGCTAAAGCTGAAGCCCGTAAAAAAGCAAATACAGTATTAAGAGAACTTCAAAGTGGTGCTGATTTTGCTGAAAAAGCAAGAGAGCATGGGACGGATGGCACTAAAACTAGAGGTGGTGACTTAGGTTGGTTCACCGAAGGTAGCAAAATGGTGGAAGAGTTTGATAAAGCTGTATTTGCACAAAAAGGAAAAGGGTTAATTAATAGATTAGTAGAAACTGAATTCGGTTATCATATTATTGAACTAACAGAAGACATTTCTTACAAATCATACAAAGTAGCAACTATTGCGCATGAAATTATTGCTTCTGACGAAACTAGAAATAATGCATTTCGTAAGGCTGATATGTTTGCAAGTTTAGTAAACGATGCTGCTTCTTTCAAAAGTCAAGCAGAAGCAGATAGTGTAGATATTAATTCTACTGAAAAATTAGGGAAAAACGATCGTAGTGTTGGAAGCTTAGGTAATGCTCGTCAGACGGTACAATGGTTATTTAGAGATGCTAGTAAAGGGAAGGTATCTGAAGTATTTGACCTGGAAAATGACTATGTTGTGGCTGTAATGACAGGTGAAGAAGAAGAGGGAACGGCTACTTTAGCAAATGTGAAACATAGAATATTGCTTGAAGTGAAAAACCAACTGAAGGCAGAGGTTATCGTGGAAAAGTTAAATGGTATTACAGGCACTATGGAAGAAATAGCAGAAGCTTATGGAGCAGATGCAAATGTTTACGCTTCAAGTGATTTAAAGTTAAATGCCAGCACATTACCTAATGTAACGGGATTAGCACCAGAGGCAGTAGGACTTGCATTTGGATTACAAAGTGGTGAAAGGTCAGCTGCATTTGCTGTTGATCAAGGTGTAATTATTTTGGAGGTATTGAATAGAACTACAGCACCAGAAATTGGTGATTACTCTATTTATGCTGACCAAATTAAACAACGACAAAGAAGTAGAATATCTTTTAATATTATTGAAGCAGTTAAAGATAATGCGGATATTAAAGACGAGAGATATAAATTTTACTAGTCAATATTAATTTCAATAAATAAAGCGAGGTCGTTCCTCGCTTTATTTGTTTAAAGTTCTTTTGAGCTACTTTTTGATAATGGATAAACAAGCAATAGCTTCATTCAAAGAAAAGCTAGATAGCCAACATCAATGGCCAGACCATTATATTTTTAAGTTTATTGTACCCAGTGATAAAGTAGCAGAAGTTGCTAAATTATTTGAAGGTGAAGAGTTGATTGAAAAGGCTTCTTCAAAAGGAAAGTATAAGAGCATTACGGTGAAAGCTTTTTTACAATCAAGTGATGAAGTAATTGACATATATATTGCTGCAAAAAAAATTGAAGGCATCATTTCGTTGTAACACCTTACTTGCATATATCTGAGTAATGGCAATAAACCTTCAAATATTTATTACTTTTTTCGTGCGTTATACTTATCCATTATTTTAAGAGTTTTCTCTACAGGAAGTGCTTTCATGGTTCTCCCTTTTTGTCCAGTCATATCAGTAGCCATAAAAAGCGAATTATATATCGCCTCTTCACTAGCCTCAACTACTGCAAGAAATAAAGGTGACATCTCATCATTAGGAACATCAAGAATTTTTCTCTCTTTTTCTTTTGAGTTGTACGGAATACGTAGGTCTGGGTGTGTGCTAAATGCAATACTATAATCACCGCTCCCATTAGAAGAAAAAGAACCTACTTTTCCAAATGCTAAAAAAGAACGTTTTGCCAACCGCTTTAAATTTCGTGCAGATAATGGTGCATCTGTAGCAATAATAATCATACAAGACCCATCTACCACATAGGGAACATCTTCGGCCATGTAATAGTTGTTAAGTTCTTCCCCCACAGGAGCTCCATTTATGGTCAATATCCCTCCAAAATTTGTTTGAACAAGTACTCCAACTGTATAGCCTCCTTTTTCTTCTGGAAGTACACGAGAGGAAGTTCCAATGCCCCCTTTAAAACCCAAACACCTTGTACCCGTTCCTGCACCAACATTTCCCTCTTCAACCTCGCCCATTGTGGCAGAATTTATAGCTTCCTGAACATGCAAATTTTTCACATGACGCCCTCTAATGTCATTTAGCCACCCATCATTGGTTTCTCCTACTATGGGATTGACAGATCGAACATTAGCATTTTCAGGTATTGATAATGTATAGTCTACTAAAGCATTAGCAACTAGAAAGGAATTTAAAGTGTTAGTAAGTGCAATTGGAGTTTCAATATTTCCCAATTCTTCTATTTGGGTTGTACCAATTGCTTTGCCAAAACCGTTTCCTACAAAAATAGATGCTGGAACTTTTTCCTGAAATACATTTCCTTGATGTGGAACAATTACCGTAACCCCAGTACGGATAGAATCTCCTATTACAAGGGTTTTTTGCCCTACAGCAACACCCTTTACATCGGTGATGGCATTTAAATTACCTGGTGTAAGAATACCTGGTGTAATACCTAGCTCTCTAGGTCTAGATCTATTTTGAGATATACCTACAGAAATAACATTGACTAGAACGATGAGTATGATTAGATTTTTTAACATAAATATGTGGTTAAAGTAGCTTTAATTTACTGATATTACTTTTATGAATTAAGGCCCTTGCTAAAACATTTGTTGGGTCTATAGTAATAATACCATCAATTTCTGATTCTGTAATTGCAAGGGGTATTTCCGTACACCCAAGAATTACAACCTGAGCACCTTGGTCTTTTAAAAATGAGATACCTTGTAATAGATTTTCTCTAGCTTGAGGATGAATGGGATTTGACAAGGCTTTAATGCCATAGGTTTTGTGGTATATGGCAGGATGAATAATTTTTTCTTGCATTTCAAGAGTTGGCACTATCACTTCATACCCTTTAGATTTTAAAGGGGAAGCATATATTTGGCTTTTATACGTTCCTGTAGTGGATAGAACACCCACTTTAGTTACGTTTGGATAGTTGGAAGCAATAAATAAAATTGTTTCATCTATCATACTTAAGACTTCAATTGTGCTGTTGACTTTTTTTAATTCAAACTCTATAACACTAAATATTTCTTCTGAGTGAGCTGTATTGCAAGGAATACCTGCAATGGTAGCACCAATACTTTCTAGCTTAAGCAGTACTTCTGCGATGGCAAATGCAGGGTTTACATTTACTTTTCCAATCAAGTATTGTGTACGATCTTCAATTTTTGAAGACATAGACAGCAATACAACATCAAGATGTTCCTGATCAGTATTTGCCAATGTGTTATCAAATACTTTATTAAGTAAATCTGTTCCAGAATAAGGGCCTATGCCTCCAACAATACCAATCATGTATATATTTTGTTTCTGGCACGAATTTACTAAAAAGCCATTAGTATATGTGAATAATTTTGGATTTGAAATTAGAAGGTTTTTTTTAGAAAACTCAAAAAAGCAAACCGTATCTAAACATTTACATTTCTATTTTATTAATCGTTTTCATGTGTTACTTTTAAGCTCACTTCGGAAATATAAAGCCAACAAATGAAGTATTTACCAACATTAATTTTTTTCATTTTAATTCACACTATATCTATGGCTCAAACTATCAGAGTCATTACATATAACATCCGATACGACAGTCCAAAAGACGGTGAGAATAAATGGGAATTAAGAAAAGACAATCTTTGTGACCAACTTAAATTTTACGAACCTGATGTATTTGGTATTCAAGAGGGATTACTTCACCAAGTAAATTATATTAATAATGCTCTTAAAGGTTATGAATTTGTAGGTGTAGGTAGAGATGACGGTAAGAAGGAAGGTGAATTCAGTGCAATATTTTATAAAACAAATAAGCTAAAAGTTATAAAACAGGGAACATTCTGGCTTTCAAAAACACCTAAAGAAGTAAGTGTAGGTTGGGATGCTTCTATGGAAAGAATTTGTACTTATGCTCACTTCAAGGATTTAGAATTAGGTGATGAATTCTGGGTATTTAACACACATTTTGATCATATAGGTGCTTTAGCTAGAGAAAAGAGTGCAGCACTTATTCTAGAGCAAATCAAATCATTTAACAAAAATAATTTACCTGTAATATTGATGGGAGATTTCAATCTTATGCCTGAATCCAAACCAATAGAATTGGTATTAAATAGTATGAATGACACAAAACTTACTGCCACTCAGGTTAGTTTTGGTCCAGATGGCACATACAATGGGTTTGATTTTGACAAGGCTATTACGCGCAGAATTGATTATATTTTCACTAGTAAAAACAATATTAAGGTATTGAAATATGCTACAATCAGTGATTCAAAAGATTTTAAGTACTATTCAGATCATTTGCCAGTTTTAGCAGAAATAGAACTTAACACAGGTCAATAATTTTACCCAACTTATTTTCTATCAATTAGGTACAACGCTTATTTAAGGTAGGTTAAAAAATCCTCGTTTTAATTAGGGGGTACTTGATAATTAATTTTGACACTATTAGTCCTTTTTCTTCCTACTTTCTTTCTTGATAAAGAAAGTAGGCAAAGAAATCAAGACTGTGAGGAAATAGGTTAAAATTTGCTTTAAACCCCTAAAATTCAAAAACTCAACGTCTTGCAGACGTCTCAAACAGTTTGAATTTTTACGTGGTTTTTCACAAATTTCTTGACACAATTTTCTCAAGGTCGAAGAACGTAAACCCCAATTTTGTTGAAAATCATTGAATTTTGAGGTTTTGGCACTTGTTATTTTACATGTCAAACTATCTTTACACGCTATTGAAGGGTATTTTTACTAGAAAATAATTTTCAAGGATGGCCTACTTATTATTTACCCCAATTCCTTCACTGCTCTCCATGCCATTTTTATAGCAACTTGTGCATCAGCTCTTGCGGCAGAATCGGAATTGGCAATAGTGATTCGACCAAATGGTTGTCTCCCTATTTTTGTGGAATCTCCAGGGCCACCATTAGCATAACCATGAGCCCATCGATTTACAGAAATACTCTCCACATCTCTGTCGAAATCAAACAATTGCTTGGGGAGCATACTGCTCAAATGATTCCTTATTTCCTCTTCGTAATCCTTGAACTGCAAACCTAACATCTTGAATCGAGCTTCACGAAATTGTTCGAGCTTTGGTGCACCTACGGTTTCTCCATACGGACAGCTTATCATTTGAATCACACAAGGATCATCAGGTGTTTTGGTGTACTTGTAACCTCCCATACTCACTGGAAAGTCCATCAAAACTGCTTGATGCATATTTCCAGGCGACATGGCCAACCCTATTTCCATCTCTTTCATAGCTTTCCAATTCTTTAATCCCACGGTAGTGTATTGCAATGGACTCTTTGCTTGAAGTCTCAAAGCAGCGTCTTGTTTTTTTGGAAGATCTGAAACGATATGTGGAATCATCATGTTGTAACAGGCCATCACTACGCCTTTCCCTTTTACCTGATACGACTTGTTGTCATTAATATAATTTACAATAACTTCACTCGAACTTTTTGGGTCTCCACCATGCCTTACATTAACCACTGTGCTGTTTAGTCTGATACGAACAGTATTGCTGGATTTATCTAGGTTCGAATAGTTAAATTTAGATAATACAAGCTCTTCAGCGTTGTTCCCTTTCCCTATTTCAGGAATCATCTTTTTTACCAATGCACGTGCAACACCAGCATTGCCATCAGGGAAATGATGGATATATGGGTTGTTTTCATCATATACAGCCACAGGAGCAAAGCCCAGTGCGCCACAGTTTTTGGCTGCTTCTATACTCATTAAATCTGTCCCTGTGTCTCCCCAGTCTAGGGCAGAATGTCTGGCCATTCTCAATACTTCAGGGTCATCAACACCCAAAGTGTTCTTAAGATAATCGAAGTAGGAATTAGATTTTATGTATTTTTTTAATTCTTCTTTGGGTATCTTTATTTCATGTAGTCCACCATTTAGTACACGAAGTAATTGTTCTTTTCCTTTCTTGCTTAATGGAGCTTGTTGTGCAGCTTCTTCGTTAGATAGCTTTCCACCAAGAAGCCCTTCCACATAATTTGGATAATTACAATAAGGATGCTTCACTACTTTGTCTTCACCAAATGTTTCTTTGTTGAAATAAGTAACAGCTCCTAAATTGTTCCTTTTAAAGAAATCAACGTCATAGGCAGTTTTAAATCGTTCTAAGTCTATGCCTATATCATTAAATAAATTGAATACGATTTCACCTCCATGTTGTGGTTCTACTAATGTCTGTGAACCTCCATAAGATATTAGTGTATTACCATTAATCGTATGTTCATTTCGTTTAGCGTGTCCACCAAAATCATCATGGTTATCCAAAATAAGCACCTTTTTATCCCTTCCGTGTATTTGTTGATAGAAAAATGCAGCAGAAAGACCACTTATTCCACCCCCTACAACAATCAGGTCGTACATTTCTTTCGTGTCGGTGGTTAGCCCCCAATCCTGTTTCTTTGTCCATGCTTTGCTATGTGCGTGCGTGTTCGATCCTAGGTGACTCCCTCTAAGTCCAGTAAGTGCTGGCGGATAATACAAAGGATCAAGAGTGGCTAAAACGGTTTCGTTAGTACACCCAAAAGGAAGTGCGGAAGCTCCAGCTGCCATTAAAGTTCCATTGATAAAATCTCTTCTTGTTATTTTTTTCAATAGTCTTCTGATTATATTTTATGGTTTGATAACAGTCGTTGATATTATTACTACCACTTTATATTTTGAATACACATTGTATGTATCAAATATGGACTTTTTTATTCTACGTAAGATAGGTGATAATTCTAGAGGGCGCAAGCCGCTCTATACTCAGGGTAATCATCATTTTGCTCAGGTTGTTAAACAATCCTTAGTGGAATGTACTCTATATTACCATCAACAAAAGGATAATTTATGAGAATGCTTTCTAGAATTGCAGAAGCCTTTTCTTCAATTGAATCATACAATTCATTTCCGTCAAACGTCTGAAATGGTCTTGAAATTGCTGATTCATGGAGCGTTTTGTCTTTAAGTCTGGATGCACCACCAATTTTTGTATTAATCTTTCGTGTATTGAAAGAACGTCCTTGATGTCAAGCATTCTTTATTTGACTAGGCGTTGAAGCAGTTCTAAATCATCTTTTAAAACATTATCAAGGTTGTTTTTGAGGTCAATTCCTTGATCTTTATCTACCTTTTTAAATAGCTCGTAAACTGCTTCAAGGGTTTTATCTGACAGTTTGTCAATGATTTGATTTATCTTATTTTTTACTTCAGCCCTAGTCATATTCAAATATACGAAATATTTGAATTTTAAGTTCCTGTATGATAATTCCTGTTGTGCAATGCCAAGATAAAAAAGTAGAGATTGAAAAGCATAATGTTTTCCTAGCCTCATAGCTATGACGATTTTAAATCTGGATTATGCAATAGAGAATCCCTGCCTTGCCGGCCAGGCAGGGATTACATCCATAAATCACTGTGAAATAGACGCTTCACTTTGATTATGCGCATCACCATAGCGGTGCTATGCTTCTTTGCATAACCATCTATTTCTTTGTTCTTTATGACCTCATTACGAATTCTATTACATAATCTGGATTGAAATAGCATTCACATAATGTATATATGCTTTACATGAGTTTTTTAGTATGCAAAATATTGAAGCATCACAATATTTTGCTGTCTGTTTCGTACCTTACAGAAACGAAATTCCATGGTAGTGAAAATAACATTATTTAGTATCCTTATAGTTGTAGTAGTTATAGCTTTATCGAGGGAAGCAATACAGAATAAATTCACCTTTTACCCTGATCGCATCAGTGAAATTCCTGAACAAAACATTCCTAGTTTTATATCTGAAAGACAAATTAATACTCTAGATGGGGAGACCTTGCAAGCATTTCTTTTTCGACATGAGGAGAATGTACAGCGGCCTTTAATTATTTATTTTCATGGTAATGCAGGTAATCTTTATAGTCGTTTTGAGCCTGCAAAGCGATTATTTGAAATGGAGCATGATGTGCTATTAGTGAGTTATCGAGGGTATTCCAAAAGTACAGGAAAGCCTAGTGAAAATGGAATTTTTATAGATGGTGAATCGGCTGTAAAATATGCAATAAACGAATTAGGGATGGATGAAAATGACATTACTATTTTTGGTCGTTCTCTTGGCACCACTGTTGCTACACATATTGCACAAAACAGAAATTTTAGAGGAGTGATACTCGTTACTCCACTCACTTCTGGAAAGGATATGGCTACTGCCATGGGGTTAGGTTTAATAAAATTTATGGCTGGTAACTCCTTTAACTCGATTGATAAAATAAATAACATTAAAACGAAAATTTTAATTATTCACGGTGATGAGGACGAGCTTATTCCATATGCTATGGGTAAACAATTAATGGAAAAATTTACTGGAACAAAAAGGATGGTAACCATAAAAGGAGGGAGTCATAATGATTTACAGGAGGTTAATTCGATGTTGTATTGGGGAGAGATTCAAAAATTTTTATTGTAGGTTCAAGTTTTTGTACATCAACTTTGCATTATTTTTAATCCACAGCTCTAAACAAAAGCATTTCCTTTTTCAGGAAGTCATTCCGTATGTTTTATTGGCAATAGCCAACAAAAACGAGGAGGAATCCTAACCAAAATAACATGTATTTACAATATGGTTAAGATTTCTATTTCAATGAATTAACGATGTCTCATTGACTCTTAAAAAGACACAAGAATTTTAAATGCATTTGCCCTTAATCCACAGCTCTAAACAAACGAAGGTTTAGGTAATCTGCTACATTATAGGATATGGATGTATTTTCATAATTCACGATTTTGTATTCACGATTTTTTAACTTTCTGATATCTCCAAGTTTAAATACTGGCCCTTCTACTTCTAATCCTGTGGTCGTGCATTCCCCCGAATAAATCACTTTAACATAAACCATCTTAATATCCTGTTGGTAGGTAATATTGTTTCTTACAGATACTTCCCCTAATTCAAAAGAATACTGCATGCACTTTTTTACATACGGATCAATTTTCACATTATTACGTTTATTACAAAACCATATTGGATGGTCATTAGCGATTTCTTGATAGGCTTTTGATTCCATACCAAAATGTTTTAGAAACTGAGCATAAGGTACGGGGGTTTTCAACTGTTGAGGATAATAAGCCTTAATGTCACCTTTACTATATGCATCTAATAAAATTTCGGGAATAGCAGCTGCAGGTTTATTTTGCTTTTCCTCAAGATATACCCTTGACTTAAGGTAATAATTTTGCCCAAATACAGATAGTGTTATTAAACATAAAAATAGAGTAATGGATAGTTTTGTACTCATCGTAGTCTGATTATTTTGGATAGCTCTTGCTTGTTTTCTGGCATTTTATTTTCAGCTTCTAGCTGAAATATATAGGTGTTGTTCTGGATGTTTTTCAGTTCAGGGAAGTTGTGCAACCTAAAAATATTCCCTTCCATATCAATACTAAACAGCTTGTACGACCTGTTTTGTATAATAGAAAAATCATTAGTCCATGTATTTGGCGGGTAATAAAATACAGAGTTAATTT